>Ga0224500_10000002_pt1 | contig 203464 bp, 175 predicted proteins | sample SF_Oct11_sed_USG_FD_168126 | JGI IMG/M metagenome (GOLD analysis project Ga0224500, IMG submission 168126) | Sediment microbial communities from San Francisco Bay, California, United States - SF_Oct11_sed_USGS_4_1 | ecosystem: Environmental > Aquatic > Marine > Sediment | place: USA...
AACATGCAGGGATCGATTCTCAAGGATATGGGTCGATACGACGAAGCCGTTCCCTACTTCGAGCGCGCAATCAAGGCGTACGAGAACAGCGTTGGCCCCGGGCACTCGCACCTTTCGTACCCGTACCAGAACCTGGGGCACCTCTACAAGTCGTTGCAGCAATACGACAGGTCCCTGGAATACTACACGCGCGCGCTGGAGATCCGGCGCGGCGCGCACGGCCCCGACCACTACACCATTTCGTGGACGCTGGTGTTCATCGGCCAGCTGTACATCGCCATGGGCGACACGAGGAGCGCGGAACCGCCGCTGCGCGACGCCCACCGGATCGCGCTGGAGGCCTTCTCCGAGTTGCACGAGCACCGCACCCGCGCGGTGCTGCACCTCGCCGACGTCCTCACCGCCAACGGCAAGTACGGCGAGTCCGAGTCGCTCCTTCTCGACCTGCACGCGACGCTGTGGACCGCCGAGGACGCGAGTCACTCGCGCAAGAAGTGGGCGGCGGAGTCACTCGCGCAGCTGTACGAGGCGCAGGGCAAGGAGGCCCAGGCGGCGCAGTACCGCCAGGAGCTCGCGGCGGTGGAGGCCGCCGAGGACGAGCAACCCTGATATAATGCGGGAATGAACCGGGAACGCGCGGAGAGGATTCTGAGGGAGACGTCGGCCGGCGGGAGCGGTTCGGTGGAGGAGGCGGTGGCGATGGTCTACGACCAGCTACGCGCGGTGGCCGCCGGCTACCTGCGCCGCGAGCGTGCCGGTCACTCGCTGCAGCCCACCGAGCTGGTGCACGAAGCCTTCGTGCGCCTCGCACAGCAGAGCGGCCTCAACTGGGAGAACCGCATTCACTTCATCCATATTGCGGCCGCGCAAATCCGGCGTGTGCTCGTCGACCACGCGCGACGCCGCAACCGGAACAAACGCGGCGGCGACCTGGTGCGAGTGACGCTGAGCGACGTGACCGACGGGACGCAGCCGTCGTTCGACCTCATGGCACTCAACGACGCCCTCGAACGGCTCGACGCGCAGTCGACCGAGGACCGTCAGATTGTGGAACTGAAATACTTCGGCGGGCTGACCGAGGCGGAGATCGCATCCCTGCTCGGCATCAGCGAACGCACCGTGCGCCGCCGCTGGTCATTCGCCCGCACGTGGCTCTTCAAGGAACTGACGGAGTAGCGCGGGGGGCGCGCGCGAGTCGAACCCGCGACCCTCAGCGCAGGCTGATCCAGACCGACTTCTGCTCCAGGTACAAATCCAGCGCAGCCGCGCCGAGTTCGCGGCCGAAGCCGCTCTCGCGATAGCCGCCGAACGGAACCGAGGGCGAATACACGTTGTAGGTGTTGATCCACACCGTGCCCGCGCGCAACCCCGCGGCCACGCGGTGCGCCTTGCCGGGGTCCTGCGTCCACACGCCCGACGCGAGGCCGTAGCAGCTGTCGTTGGCCATGCGCACCGCATCCTCCTCGTTCTCGAAGGGAATCACGCACAGCACCGGACCGAAGATCTCCTCGCGCGCCACCGTCATGTCGTTGTTCACACCGGTGAGCACGGTGGGCTCAAGGTAGAACCCCTTGCCGCCCACAGCGGTAGCCTTGCCTCCCGCCGCGACCGCGGCGCCCTCCTTCACACCCGCCTTGATGCGATCGAGGATGCCGTCGCGGTGCGACTTCGACACCTGGGGTCCCAGGCGCGTCTTCTCGTCCATGGGATCACCCGCCGTGTAACGGGCCATCTTGGCCTTGATCAGTTCCACGAACGCGTCGTGCACCGAATTCTCGACGAACAGGCGTGAACCCGCGGCGCACACCTCGCCCTTGTTGTAGAAGATGCCTCCACACGCGCCCTGCGCCGCCGCTTCCAGTTTTGCGTCGGCGAACACGATGTTGGGAGACTTTCCGCCCAGTTCGAGTGACAGGCGCTTGATGGTTCCCGCTGCGGAGCGCATGACCGTGCGCCCCACTTCGGTCGATCCGGTGAAGGCAATCTTGTCCACGCCGGGCGAATCCAGCAGCGCCTGGCCCGCCACCGAGCCCTTGCCGGGCACAACATTGACAACACCGGCGGGTATCCCGGCCTCCAGGCACAGCGCGCCGAGTTTCAGCGCGGTCAGCGGCGTGAGTTCGGCCGGCTTGATGACGGCCACGCAGCCCGCGGCGAGCGCCGGCGCGAGCTTCCACATGGTGAGCAGCAGCGGAAAGTTCCACGGCACGATCATCCCCACCACGCCCACCGGCTCGCGCAACGTGTAGCACAGGAGCCCGGGGCGCGCGGGGATGGTTTCGCCCTCGATCTTGTCGGCCCAGCCGGCGTAGTAGCGCAGCAGTTCCACCACGAACGGCACCTCGATCTTCGACGACTCGAAGACGGGTTTGCCCTGGTTCATGGTTTCCAGGCGCGCGATCTCGTCCGCGTCACGCTCCACCAGATCCGCCAGCCGCCACATCAGCCTGCCGCGCGACGCGCCGTCCAGCTTGCGCCACGGCCCGGAGTCGAATGCCGCCCGCGACGACACCACCGCCGCGTGCATGTCCTCCGGCGTGGCGGAGGCCACCTCGCACAGCTTCTCCTCGGTGGCGGGATTGATGACGGTGTGGGTGGCGCCGTCGGACGCGTCCATCCACTCGCCGTTGATGAGCAGCTTCGTGCACTGGATCTTCATTGTTCTCCTTAAAGTCGCACGTACTCGAAGTCCAGCGGGCGGCCGTGGATGCCGTGCTGCGGCGGTGCGATCCAGTTGGCGAACTTGCCGCGGTCCGTCACCAGGAACTGCACGCTCTTGACATAGTCGCGATCGGCGCGAGTGGGCAGAAATTCCGCGCGCCGCGCCTCGAACTCGTCTTTGGACATCATGTTCCCGTCCGGATCGAAGGACGCCCGCGAGTACGTGCCCACCATGCGGTGGAAGCGATCCGAAGGCAGCATGATGCGCTGGCGGCACTCCTCATTGTCGAGGATCTTGTTCCAGCGGGCTACCGCACGGCCGCAGTCTTCTATGTAGGCGTCGCGCAGCACCGCATTCATGGCGCGGCGCATGGGGATCTCGTGCTCCTTGAGCCGCGCCTGCTCCTCGTCGTAGACCGCGTAGCGGTATGCGCCATCGCGTCCGGTCGGATCGGGGTAGAGCTTGCGATTGGCCTCGTTGAAGCGGCCCTTGAGCCCGTGGGCGAAGTAGTTTGCGGCGTTGCTGGAATCCTCGTTGCCAAACAGGTCGAGTGACACCGAGAACCAGTAGTTAATGTACCTCTGCACGATGTCCAGCGGAATACCGCCGAAGGGACGCACGTCCTCGCTCTCGTTCTCGCGCATCAGCTGCGCGGTGCGCCGGATGGTTCGCGCGATGCCGGTCTCGCCCACGAACAGGTGGTGCGCCTCCTCGGTGAGCATGAAGCGCGTGGTGCGCGACAACGGCGTGAAGGCGCTCTCCGCCAGCGAACCCAGCTGGTACTTGCCATCACGGTCGGTGTAGGTGGCAAAGCAGAAGAAATCGAGCCAGTCGTCGATGGGATCGTTGAAGGTCGAAAGCAGGCGCGGCGAGTCTTCGTCGCCGGAACGACGCTCCAGCATCTCCTCCGCCTCGTTGCGGCCGTCCTTGCCGAAGTACGAGTGCAGCAGATACACCATCGCCCACAGGTGGCGCGCTTCCTCCACGTTCACCTGGAAGAGGTTGCGCATGTCGTACAGCGACGGCGCGGTAAGCGCGAGGCGGCGCTGCTGCTCCACCGAACCGGGCTCGGTGTCGCCCTGGGTGACGATGAGCCGGCGCAACTCGTTGCGATACTCGCCCGGCACGTCCTCCCAGCAATCGGCGCCGATGTTGTCGCCGAAATGGATGTTGCGCTCCCCCTTGACCGGCGCGAGGAAGATGCCCCAGCGGTACTCGGGCATGCGCACGTAGTCGTACACGGCCCAGCCCGATGAATCCACGCTCACCGCGGTGCGCAGATAGATCTCGTTCTCCTGGTACGCCACCGGACCCTGGTCCCGCCACCACTCCATGAACTGCGGGTGCCAGCGTTCCAGCGCGCGCAACAGCTTGACGTTCTCTTTGAGGTCGACGTTGTTGGGAATGAGCTCCTTGTAGTCCATCCTAGACCCTGCTCCAGTCGAATTCAGGTGAATGCGGCTTGCCGTAGGAAGTGAGCGCACCTCGCTCACCCACCGCGTTGGGCCGCGTGAAGATCCAGTTCTGCCACGCGGAGAGCCGCGCGTAGATCCGGCTTTCCATGGTTTCCGGGCCGACGAAGCGGAGGTTGGCCTCCATCCCCGTCAACGCATCCGGCGAGAGCGAGCGCCGTTCTTCCAGAATCATCCGGATCTCGTCTTCCCAGTCAATATCGTCGATGCTGTCGGTGACGAGACCGAGTTCCATGGCCGTTTCCGGCGCAAGCGCCTGACCGCAGCGCTCTAGCACGTGCCCCACCGACTCCGGCGAACCGTAGAAGCGGTTCTCCAGGCGGGTGAGTCCGTGCGCCATCGGGAACGTCCCGGCGTTCATCACACTGAGTGCAATTGTATTGTCACGATCGGGATCGTCGAGCATGTACGCGCGATCCGCCGCCAGCGCCACTTCCATGAGACTGCCCGCGAAACACGAACCGGGCGTGATTATAGCGAAGAAGGTGCGGGCCGTCACGTCGATCATCTTGAGCGTGCGCCCCTGCTGCAGCAGCGTCTCACGCACGAACCAGTGATCCTTGCGCGCCGCGAGCGCTTCGTCCAGCGCAAGCACCGCGGCGGGATCGCCCTCGGTGTGGAACGTCACCAGCCCGATCTCGGGATAGTTGAAGCGCAGTTCAAGAATTGCGCGGCGCAATTCGCGCCACATGCGCAGCGCGTACCAGCCGGCGCCCCGTGCTGCAGGATCGTCGGGAATGGCGGCGTCTTCCGCCTTCGGCCCGGCGATGGTGAGGCGGGCCATGCGCTCGGCGCGGTTCACGTCCAGGGTGACATGGCGGAAACGCAGCACATCGCCGTCCATCTGCGGTTCGACGTCCTCCAGTTCGAGCCCCTTCACGCTGTGACCCTTGTCCGCGAGATCCGCCAGGCGCTTGCGAACCGCGTCCGCGTAGGCCGACTTGGGATGAGTGAAATCCACCAGACCCCAGTCGAGCGCCTTGCGGGCCTTGGCGCCCTCGGCGATGGTGCAGAACGCGTCGGCGAGGTCGCGGCGCACCTTGCGCTTGTCCACCAGGCGGGTGAGTCCACCGGTGCCCGGCAGCACGCCCAGCAGCGGAACCTCGGGCAGGCTCACCGCGGAACTGCGGTCGTCCACCAGGTGGATCTCGTCGCAGGCCAGCGCCAGCTCGTAGCCACCACCGGCGGCGGCGCCGTTGAGCGAGGCGACGTACTTCTGGCCGCTCTTCGCGGTGGCCTCCTCGATGTTGATGCGCGTCTCGTTGGTGAACTTGCAGAAGTTCACCTTGTGGGGATGGGTCGACGTGCTCAGCATGAAGATGTTGGCACCGGCGCAGAAGATGCGGTCGTTGAGGCTCTCGATGCACACCACCGACACCTCGGGATGCTCGAAGCGCAGCCGGGTGACCGCGTCGTCGAGTTCGATGTCGACCGCGAGGTCGTACGAGTTCATCTTGAGCTTGTAGTCGTGCCGCAGCCCCTCGTCCTCGGACACGTTCATCATCAGCCACGCCACCGGCCCCTCGATCTTCAGCTTCCAGTGCTTGTAACGCGAGGGGTGGGTGCCAAAGGGAACCCGCTCGATTCCTGTCTGCGTTTCCTTCATTTTCTATTCCTTGATGCGAATGGCGATCTTCCCGATCGCGCGCCGTTCTTCCATTGCGGCATGCGCCGCGGCAATATCCTTCATGTCATACACCGCACCCACCACCGGCCGCATCCGGCCCTGGAAGATGAGCTTCAGCGCGGCCATGAGCTCTCCCCGCGATCCCGTCGTCGACCCGATGATCTCCAGCTGCCGATAGAAGATGTGGCGCAGGTCTTCCTCGGGATTATAGCCCGTGGTTGCGCCGCACGTCACCAGCCGCCCGCCCCGGGCCAGGCTCTTGAGGCTGCCCAGCCAGGTGTCCCGCCCCACGTAGTCCACCACCACGTCCACCCCCCGCTTGGCCGTCACCTCGCGCACCCGGCGCGCAAAGTCTTCGCGCGAGGTGTCGATGAGCACGTCGGCGCCGAGCTCGCGGCACAGCTCCAGCTTCTCGGGGCTGCTGGCGGCCGCGAACACGCGCGCACCGGCCACTCTTGCAATCTGGATGCAGGCAATACCCACCCCGGCCGACGCCCCCAGCACCAGCACGTCCTCGCCGGCGCGCAGCCGGCCCCGCGTGATGAGCATGCGCCAGGCGGTCACGAAGACCAGCGGGATCGACGCCGCCTCCTCGAACGACATCGAGTCCGGAATGGAGATAGCGTTGGGCGCGGGCACCACGATCTGCTCGCAGGTGGTGCCGCTGGCGTGCTCTCCAATGAGGATGTACTTCACGCACAGACTGGCATCGCCGCGCACGCAGAACTCGCACTGACCGCAACAAATCGACGGGTCCATGAGCACGCGGTCGCCCACCTTGACGTTACCGACCCCGGCGCCGGTCTCGCTGACCACGCCGGCCGCGTCACAGCCGGGAATGTGCGGAAACGGAATCTTGATGCCGGGCATGCCGCGCCGCAGAAATATGTCGATGTGATTGAGGGAGCTGGCGTGAATGTCGATACGGACCCGGCCAGGCCCGATGGCCGGGGCCGGCTGCTCACCGTACTGGAGCACGTCGGGTCCGCCGTGCCGCTCGTAGTAGATCGCTTTCAAACGGATCCTCCGTCATGACTTGCGAAACCGCTCGAACCGCGCACGCCACGCGTCCGAGATGGGAACCGGCTTGAAGGTGTCGTCGATAGCAACGTTCTTGATGGTTGCACGCGCGCTCACCTCGCCGTCGGCCAGGCGCACGATGGTATACCCCACCGTGATCGACGTCCGCCCCACGTCCAGCAGTTCCAGATCCACGCGAATGCGGTCGCCGTAGCGGAGCGGCTTCAGAAATTCCGTCTCCACCCGCACGCTCGGATATCCCACCCGCTCCTTGAGGACGAGGTCCGGATACGGCACGCCCAGCGCGCGCCCGAACCACTCCTCGAACGCCTGATGGAAGTAGTGGAAGAAGCGCGGGTAGTAGACCACGCCGGCCTGGTCGATCTCACCGAAGCGGACATCGAACTCCGCGCTGAAGGTCATGCGCCGTAGGCGTCGTCCGCCTTGGCCGCGAGAATGAAATCGCTCTCGGTGAGGCCGTCGATCTTGTGCGTCCAGATGGTCAGCCCCACGCGGCCCCACGCCAGGTGGATGTCCGGGTGGTGGCCCTCCCGCTCGGCGATCTCACCGACGCGGTTGGTGAAGTCGAGGGCCTGCTTGAAATCGTCGAAGGTGTATGCCTTCTCGAGGTGATGTTCGTCCACCACCTGCCAGCCGCCACCGAGCTTCTGCGCAAGCACGCGCAGCAGATCCCCCTTGATGGGGGGCACGCCGCCACGGCACGGCACGCAGTGCTTCGAGGACAGTTCACCCATGGCAACCCCGGCCCCGCGGCGCTAGCGCGCCGCCTTGAACCGCTTCCCGACTTCGTCCCAGTTGACCACGTTCCAGAATGCGGTCACGTAATCCGGGCGCCGGTTCTGGTAGTTGAGATAGTACGCGTGCTCCCACACGTCGAGGCCCAGGATGGGCGTCATTCCCTCGGAGAGCGGCGAGTCCTGGTTGGGCGTCGAGGACACGGCCAGGGTGCCGTCCTTCTTGACCGAGAGCCACGCCCAGCCACTGCCGAAACGCGTCTTGGCCGCGGTCTCGAACTCCTGCTTGAACGCGTCGAAGCTCTTGAACGCCTTCTCCATCGCCGCGGCGAGCTCACCGGACGGCGCGCCGCCACCATTGGGCTTCATGACGGTCCAGAACAGCGAATGGTTGGCGTGACCACCGGCGTTGTTGCGGATGGCGCCGCGGATGTCCTCGGGAACCGCGTTGAGATTGCCGAGCAGTTCCTCGGCCGACTTCGACCCCAGTTCGGGGTGCTTTTCGAGGGCGGCGTTGGCGTTGTTGATGTAGGCCTGGTGGTGCTTGCCGTGATGAATCTCCATGGTGCGCGCGTCGATGTGCGGCTCCAGGGAGTTCTTGGGATATGGGAGATCGGGAAGCGTAAATGGCATGGCGTGCCTCCTTCTTTCAGTCTGGAATGATGGATCCGAGAACGGATCGAGAAAAAATGGCTAGACCGTGAACGATTCGCCGCAACCGCACGTGGCCTTCGCGTTGGGGTTCGAGAAGACGAAGCCCTTACCGTTCAAGCCCGTGGTGTAGTCGAGCGTGAGCCCGTGCAGAAAGAGTTTGCTCTTCTTGTCGACCACGATGCGCACGTCGCCACTGGCAATGACGACGTCGCTGTCCGCGGCGCTGTCATCGATGGACAGGTTGTACATGAGCCCCGAACAGCCGCCACCCTTGACCGCGACCCGCAGGAAGGCGGTATCCGGGCTCTTCTTCTCGGCGACGATGCAGTCGCGGATGGCCTGTACGGCGTTTTCGGTGACGGTAATCATTGCGGACGAATCCTCGCGAAATCGGCGTTCCTGGTTCACGTTCTTGCGGCGGGCCGAATTGGGGCATGCGCCGCAGGTTCCCAGTCATTATAATCATCGGGGTGTGCCCGGTCAAACCATCAGATCGACATGCGCTTAGCGCCTGTTTGCGGCGCTGCGTGGCGGCCGGGCTGCTGTTGCTGGGCCTGGCCGGGCCCGCCGCCGGGGGGCCCTGGACGCGCGCGAAGGGGGGGCACTACGCCAAGTTTTCGGCGAGCTACCTCTACACCGACACCGAGTACGACTACCAGGGCAACGAGGTCCCGCTGCTCACCTCGAACCCGCTGGTGCAGTCCGCGGCCTACCGGGAGGTCGACCTCTCCGCCTACGTGGAGTACGGGATCACCGACCGCATCTCGCTGGTGGGAACCCTGCCCTTCAAGATCCTCACCTCGCGGCGCACCGAGATCAGCGACATCGCGGACCTGATCCGGGAGATCGATGCCACCAACGCGGGACTGAGCGACCTCTCGATCGGCGCGCGGCAGGCACTCGTCACCGGCCGCTGGCCGGTGTCGGTGGAGGTGACCGGCAAAGTCCCGCTCGGGTACGATGCGACCCCGGACAACGGCGCCCCCGCCCTCGGCACCGGGTACGCCGACCTCTCCGGCGCGCTGCTCGCCGGCAGGAGTGCTCGCGGCATATACGCCACCGCGTCGGCCGCATACCGCGTGCGCGGGGGCCCGCTGGCCGACGACGTCGGCTTTGCGGCCCAGCTGGGCGGATCGGGCGGGGGTTTTTCGGCGCAGGCGCTGCTGGAGGGCTGGTATTCCACCGTGGACCCGGAGCCACTGGACGTGTCGTCCACCGTGGCCGTTCCCAACCAGGACGTGCTCAAGCTGATCGCCTCGCTGGGCTGGCAGTTGAACACGGAGGCGGCGATCGTCGCGGAGGTGTATCACGTCCTGCAGGCGAAGAACGCCCCCGCCGGCACCACCGCCGCCGTGGGACTGGTGCTCACGCGCTGAGGCAAAAGACCCGTTTTGGTGCGGATCGCTTTCGCGCGCGGGTCGTATAATGGTACGCTCGATTCGCTCAACCCGGAGGATCCATCGAATGAGACTCACCCGCTCCATCATCGCCGCCGTGGCCTGCAGCCTGCTCGCGTCCGCGGCGGCCGCGGCGCCGCGCATCCTGGTCGTCTGCCGGGGCGACGCCACCCTGAAGGCGTTCGACGCCACCAGCTACCAGCCCCTCTTCTCGGTCAAGCTGCCCGGCGAACCCCACGAAGTGGCGGTGTCTCCCGACGGGCGCTTTGCGTACACGGCGGACTATCTGGGGCTCGACAACACCGTGTCGATCATCGACCTCGAGAAGCAGCAGCGCGTGGCGGATGTGAACGTCAAGCCGAGCTACAAACCGCATGGATTCGGCATCACCCGGGACGGCACGCGCCTGTACGTGACCTGCGAGGCCTCACGCGCGGTGGTGGAACTGGACCCGGCCGCGCGCTCGGTGAGGCGCACGTTCGCGATGCGCGACTACGGCGCGCACTTGCTCACCCTGTCGCCGGACGAGAAGTGGATCTACGCGTCGAGCATCATCGCCGGCACGGTATCCTTCATCAACCTGGAAACCGGAGAACTCGACCGCACGGTGATGAGCGGACAGGGCTGCGAGGGAATCGCCGCCGCCCCGGATGGCAGCGAGATATGGTCGGTCAATCGCCTGTCGCAGACAATTTCGGTGATCAAGTTCAACGCAACCCGGCGGGATACGACCATGAGCGCGGTGGGCAATCCCATCCGCATACGATTCACCCACGACGGATCGACCGCCATCGTGACCTGCGCGCTGACCAACCAGCTCGCCCTGTTCGATCGCGAACAGCGCAAGGAAACCGGGCGCGTGGTGGTGGGCGACTTTCCGCTCGTGGTCGAGATATCACCCGACGGCAAGCGCTGGTTCGTGACCAACAACCACGCCGGCAGTGTCTCGGTGGTGGACGCCGCGACCCGCGAGCAGGTGTCGACCTTCCCCGCGGGCGAGAGCCCCGAGGGCATCGTGTACATCCGCTGAGACGCCCCTCAGGGGCCTGCGAACGCCGCGTGCTCGTCGTCCAGGGAAACGCGCACACCGGTGACCTCGGTGCGACCGCGGCCGGTTGAGATCTTGATGGCGCCGAAGTCCGTCCACTGGTTCCACGGCAGCGTGAAGCGTGGCTTCTCGTCACCCGCGTCCGCAAAATAGCTCCACTGCGACACCAGCGCGGTTTCCCGATCCACGTAGACCTCGTAGCGGTTGTGCGGCGTGTCCCCAACGTCTGTGAACGTCAGCGTGAGCACGTCGGCGGGGCGGCCGTCCTCGGTGGCGCGCTCCCCGGCGTAGGTGAGCGTCACCCCGGTATCCTTGAGCTTGAAAGGCATGATCAGCCAGTAGGAGTCGTTGATCCATATCGAGCGCGCACGCTGCAGGACCGCAACCCGGTCGTCGTCGTCGGCCATCTCCCGGCCGCGATTCCATGCGCGCCCCACACCACTGTTCACGTTCATGATCACCAGGAGCGTATCGGACTGCAGGCGATAATCACCGGTCCACTTGTTCCACAGATGGGTCCGGCCGAAGATGGTCCAGCCGATGCATTGCACCGCATCCCAGTTGGCGCGACCGCCCATGGCGTCCATGGTGCGGTCGGCGATGGCCACCGCGCGCGCGCCGGATCCGGCGCTGTCGAAGCCTTCCGCCGGTGGATTCTCACCCGCCATCGCCAACGCGGCCACCAGCAACCCACCCAACCCGATCAACCCTCGCTTGCTCATGGATCATTCCTCCCTGGATATCTGCCCGTCGCCGGTGACGCGGAAGCGCGACAGCGGCTCGGTCAGCGGCAGCGCATCACCCGCGGCCAGGATCTCGTTTATCAATTGTTCGCGCTCGCTGACGCGGATGTGCACCGCAAACAAGGCACGCGGTCGCAGACCGCGTTGCAGCAGGCGCTTCCCGAACGGATAGGTCAGGAACCAGAACGGAAAGAACCCCACATCGGCGGTCTCATCCACGACACCCGCCGCCCGCAGTGACTTCTCGTCGATTATACCGTCGCCGAGGTGCAGGACCGTGCGCCCGCCCAACCGCACGACGATGCCGAGTTGCTCGACGTCGGCGTAGTTCACGCGACCGTGACTCAGACCGAAACCTTCGATCCCCACCCCGTTCACCTCGACCACCTCGCGCACCCCGTCCACCGCGGGCAGCGCGTGCACCCGATCCACGAACGCGGCCCCGGCGTGGTCGATGAAGCGCCCCACCGCCTGCGGGGTCGACACGAAGCGGGTCCGCGGGCTGGCGCGCAGATAGTCGGCCACCGCACCCGGATCGAAATGATCACCGTGGTAGTGGGTGGCGATGACGGCGTCCGCGCCGTCGAAGGGTGTGCGCGCATGGCGCAGATCCTCGAGTGCCGACGGCGCCGGCACCGCAAACGGAATCGCCTCGGCTCCAAAGAGCCCGTCGATCAGGACCGTGCCTGCGTCCGACCGGACCAGCACGCCCTCGCAGCCCAGGTAGGTGACGTGCATCACGCCAGGATCATAACCCCCTGTAAATCAACATATTACGACGCAAGCCGCGGCGGCGCGCCGGCGCGGGCATCATGGTAGCACACATGTGTAACCTTTCCGAGGCCCCGAACGTCCTCTTGATGCGTCATGAACCGCGAATTCCACAGGCTGGCCCGGGAGCACGGCGGTCGAATCTACACCTTCGCGCTGCACGCGCTCCGTAACCAGGAGGACGCCGAGGACGTGACGCAGGAGGTGCTGATCCGTTTGTGGCGCCATCGCGAAACCGTGGACCCCGCACGCCTGCACGCGTGGGTGATGCGGGTGGCGCGCAATCTGGTGATCGATTCGAGCCGGCGCCGGCGCATGCGTGCCTCGGTGTTTGCCGACGGCACCGACGCCGAGGCAGTCGCCGGCCTGGCGGCAGCACGCGCGCCCCGGAACGACAGCGCCGAGCGCAGCGAGTTGCGCGGCGTGCTGGAAGCCGCCGTCGCGGATCTGGAAGAGCCCTATCGCAGCATCGTGATCATGCGGGAAATACAGGATCTCTCTTATAACGAAATTGCCGCGGCCATGGAAATGCCGCTCGGAACCATCAAGGTCTACCTGCACCGCGCGCGCCGCCAGCTCCGCGAACGCGTCAGGAAGGAACTGGGACATGCAGCACCATAGCGACCTGGTGACCTGCGCGTGGGTGCGCGCGCGCATCGACGAGTTCTCCGACGGCGCCGAGGGCGGACTCGGACCCGGCGAACGCGCGGCTGTCGAGGATCACGCGAAGGGCTGTGCTCCATGCCGGGCCGAGATCGAAGCGGCGCACGTGCTGCTCAATGCGCTGCGCGCCCTGCCCGTCCACGAGGTCCCCGCGTCGGTGGTGGCCGCCGCGGAGGCGGCCATTGCGTCCGCCGACCGCGCGGTGCCGGTACCGCATCCGCGGGCACGCCAGCGCGGTGCGGTGCGCTGGCTCCCCGCGCTGGCGGCAGCCGCGGGCATCGTCGTGGTGGTGGCTACGGCACGCTGGTCGGACCCGGTCGTAACCGTAAGCAGCGGTTTCGCCGAGGCACGCGTGGAGCGCGCCACCCGCGAGGCCGTGCTCGCGCTTTCCTATGTAAACCGCTACGCGCGCATGACCGGCCAGATCGTGACCGACGAGGTGCTGGAGCGGGGCGTGGTGGGAAGTGTGGAGCGCGCCATCGACACCGGGGTCATCGCCCCGCGCCGGAACTCTTCCCTGCGCCGCGCGCTGGAAAAATCTGGTTTTGTTGAAACCAAACCGGAACACGAACGCTCTTAAGGGTGCACGACAAACAACGGAGGCATTATCAATGCGACATCTCATGACCATCATAATCGCGTCACTGCTGCTGGGCGGTGCGACCATCGCGGCCAACGCGCAGGACAAGAACGCCAAGGGCACGGACAAGGAAGCCGCCCTGCGTTCCCAGCCCGGCTATGTCGACTTCTCCATGCTGGACAAGATGGGCCAGGACGCCAAGGTCGAGGTCAACCTGCGCGACCCGATGCTGGGCCTGGTGGGCAAGTTCATCTCGGACGAGGACGAGGAGCTGCGCGACCTCATATCCAGCCTCAAGCTGGTGCGGGTGCGCGTGTACGAGATCACCCCCACCACGGTGGAGCGCCTGCTCGCCGCCGGGTCGGAGACCGCCACCAGGCTGGACAAGGACGGCTGGGAGCGCATCGTGCGCGTACGCGACGGCGAAGAGCACGTCGACGTCTACTTCAAGCCATCGAGCAACGCGGAGTGGATCGAAGGCGTGCTGGTGATCGCGCTGGGCGACGACAATGAAGCCGCGTTTGTCAACATCGTCGGCACCATCCGCCCCGAGGACGTTGCAAAACTTGGCGAGCATTTCGACGTGAACGGAATGGACAAGGTCCACATCGAGAAGAAGATCAAGAACTAGCGCGCGGAACGGAGGAGCTCCATGAACACACGAAAGACGAGCCCGCTGTTCCTGGCGGCAACCCTGTCCCTGCTGGCACTCTCCAACGGGTGCATGTGGGCGCCGGAACTCACCGAAGTGAAGCGCGACATCGCGGGACAACTCCCCGATGTCACCTTTCGCAAGAACCTCACCCTCTCACTCGGCCCGTTGACCATGTTGCTGGCGCGGACCGTCACCGGGTTCATTCCGGACGCGAGCGAGGCGCGCCCCTATCTTCGCGGCGTGAGCAAGGTGCAGGTGGCCATATACGAGACCGAGGGCAACGTCCACGCGGCTACCATCGAAACACCGGCGCGCCTGCAGGAGATGATTGACGACGGCTGGGAAATGGCGGTGCGCGTGCGCGACGAAGACGAGATGGTGTGGCTTCTGTACCGCATCGACGGCGACTCCGTGCGCGAGATGTTCGTGGTGGTGATGGACGACGAAGAGCTCGTGCTGGTGCGGGTCAAGGGCCACCTGGAGCGCCTCATGGCGGAGGCGCTCGAGAACATCGACGACGAGGGAAGCTTCCTGCGCCGGTCCCACGGCGTGGAAATGTAGCCCCGCCGGCGCCCCGCGACGATCCCTGGTTGCGCCCCGTGTCCGCTGCCCGTATCATCACCGGCAGCGGCGCGGGGCGAACTGCTTGAACATCCGCCCTCATTTCCCGCACCTGACTCTGCACACCCGCTTCGTGCTGCGAAGCGCCGAGGAGTTGTCACACATGGCCGGAATCAAGGAACACGGAACAGGATACGGAGACCACTTTCCCGCGTCGCGCAAGGTGTACGCGCCGGGCCCGCGCGAGGGCATGCGCGTTCCCCTGCGCGAGGTCGCCCTGGCGAGCGCCCGCCGCGCCGACGGCTCCGCCCCCGGCAACGCGCGCCTGCGTCTCTACGATACCAGCGGCCCCTGGACCGACCCGGACGTGCGCATCGACGTGCGCGCGGGTCTGCCCGCGGTGCGCGCCGCGTGGATCGACGGGCGCGGAGACGTGGAGTTCTACGCCGGCCGCGACGGCCACTACGAACGCGACGGCCGGCCGGTCCCGTTTCCCGGGCTGCACCGTGAGCGCCGCCGTGCGCGCGTCGGCGCCAACGTGACGCAGATGCACTACGCGCGCCGCGGCGTCGTCACTCCGGAGATGGAGTACGCCGCCATCCGCGAGAACCTGGGCCGCCCCGAGGCCTACGAGGCGGAGTTCGCGCGACGCAACGGCGCGGAGGGCGCGCTGGCCCACGCACAGGTGGGCCGTTCCGACGTTCTAAACCACCAGCACCCGGGGATGCCCATGGGAGCACGCATCCCGCGCCACATCACGCCCGAGTTCGTGCGCGACGAGCTGGCCGCCGGCCGCGCCATCATTCCGGCGAACATCAACCATCCCGAGCTGGAGCCCATGATCATCGGGCGCAACTTCCGCGTGAAGATCAACGCCAACATCGGCAACAGCGCGGTGGCTTCTTCCATAGAGGAGGAAGTGGAGAAGATGCGCTGGGCGACACTCTGGGGCGCCGACACGGTAATGGATCTTTCCACCGGCAAGAACATCCACGACACACGCGAGTGGATCGTGCGCAATTCGCCCGTCCCCATCGGGACGGTCCCCATCTACCAGGCCCTGCAGAAAGTGGGCGGCAAGCCGGAGGAGCTCACCTGGGAGGTGTTCCGCGAGACGCTGATCGAGCAGGCCGAGCAGGGTGTGGACTATTTCACCATCCACGCCGGCGTGCTGCTGCGCTTCGTTCCCTGGACCGCGAACCGCGCCACCGGAATCGTTTCGCGGGGCGGGTCCATCATGGCGGCATGGTGCCTCGCCCACCACCGCGAGAGTTTCCTGTACACAAACTTCGGCGAGATCTGCCAAATCATGGCCGCCTACGACGTGTCCTTCTCGCTGGGAGACGGGCTGCGCCCCGGCTCCATCGCCGACGCCAACGACCGCGCGCAGCTCGCCGAGCTGCAAACCATCGGCGAGCTAACGAAGATGGCGTGGGAGAACGACTGTCAGGTGATGATCGAAGGCCCCGGACACGTGCCCATGCACCTGATCCAGGAGAACATGGAACTGGAGCTGCAGCACTGCCACGAGGCGCCGTTCTACACGCTGGGGCCGCTCACCACCGACGTGGCCCCCGGGTACGACCACATCACCAGCGCCATCGGCGCCGCCATGATCGGCTGGCACGGCTGCGCGCTGTTGTGTTACGTGACACCCAAGGAGCACCTCGGCCTGCCCGACCGCGACGACGTGAAGGCGGGCGTGATCGCCTACAAGATCGCGGCCCACGCCGCCGACCTGGCCAAGGGCTTCCCCGGCGCACAGGAGTGGGACAACGCGCTGTCGCGGGCTCGCTTTGAGTTCCGCTGGGAGGACCAGTTCAACCTGGCCATGGACCCGGAGACGGCGCGCGCCTTCCACGACGAGACGCTGCCCAAGGACAACATGAAGACGGCGCATTTCTGCTCCATGTGCGGACCACACTTCTGTTCGATGAAGATCACCGAGGACGTGCGCGCCTATGCGCGCGAGAAGGGAATCTCCGAAGAGAGCGTGCTCGCCGAGGGGATGGCGGACAAGGCCCGTGAGTTCAAGGACGGCGGCGCGAAGATCTACCGCTGAGGCGACCGTCTGCAACCGCCGGCCACCGGGTCACGTAGTACGCCGGACCGTCCCGACTCCCGTCCAGGAGGATCCCATGCGTATCGTGCTCGCCGCGGCACTGGCCGCACTTCTGTGTACCTCGTCCGTCTCCGCCGGCAGCCTGTCCGGCAGCGTCACCCGTGATGGCAAGCCACTGGCCGGCGCCTTCGTGACCGCGCGCGATTCGTCGGCCGGCCTGGCCGTCTCGGTGCGCAGCGACAGCGACGGGCGCTACCAGCTCGAGGTTCCAGCGGGAAGCTACACTCTGACGGCGCGCGTTCGCGGTGCCGTCTCCGCCGCGGTTGCGGTGGCCCCCGGCGCAGGTGCCGATCTCGACGTCAACACGGCGGTGGACGCCATCACCGACGCGCCGCCTCGCGCCTTCATCAGCATCCTCCCCGATGGCGACGAGAAGCGCCGTTTCATAGTGGATTGCATGGGCTGCCACTCCATGCGCGCCACCAACGTCCTCGACGTGGACGGCACCCCGCGCGACGAATCCGCATGGGCTGAGGCGGTCGACCAGATGCTCGCCTTCGCCGGGCACGACACCGGCTTTCCCATCCTGCCGCCGGACCGCACCGCCGGGCCGACCGCGGCCTATCTTGCGCGCCACGTGACCGCCGGCGCCATCGAACGCGCCGTGGCCGGCACTCCCCCGCTGCCCGCGCCGGGCACCGCGTACGAAGTGACCGAGTGGGATCTCCCGGAACAGCGCGACTTCCCGCACGACCTCATGCGCGACGGGCGCGGCAACGTGCTCGTCACCGGGATGTTCAGCGGCAGCATGTACCTGCTGGACCCGAAGAGCGGCGACTTCTCCACGGTGGCGATTCCAGTGCCGGGCGCAAATCCGCGCGCGCTGGATATCGACGACGACGGCGACTGGTGGATCCTGCTCGGATTCCCGCGCAAACTCGCGCGCTACCGCGTGGATGCGAAGGAATGGGACACCTTTGACATCGGCGTCTACGGGCACAGCGTGGGTGTGGATGCGAAGAAGCGCGCCTGGTTCAACGGACACTTCACGCGCGACCCGATTGTGTTTGGTTACGTGGACGCCGCCAGCGGCGAGACCCGCACCCTGGAGGCGCCTCCCACCCCCATGCCGGTGGAACAGGGCGGTCCGATCCCCTACGAGTTGCGGGTCGGGCCGGACAATACGATATGGATTACCGAGCTCGCCGGAAACCGCCTCATAAGACACGTGCCGGAGAGCGGCGCCACGACCGCCTTCGAACTGCCGGTGAAAAACAGCGGGCCGCGGCGCTGCGATGTCGGTCCCGACGGGCGCGTGTGGATTCCGGAGTACGCGGGCGGGAAGCTGGCGTGCTTCGACCCCGCCACCGAACGCTTCGAAGAGTTCGACCTCCCGGTGCGCGACAGTCTTCCCTACTGCGCGCGCGTGGATGCGGGCCGGGGTCTGGTGTGGGTCTCGCAGTGCGCGGCGGATGCCATCGCGCGCTTCGACATCCGCTCGGGGACGTGGACGGAGTTCGAACTCCCCACGCGCAACGCGTTCATTCGCCACATGGACATCGATCCGGATACGGGGGAGGTGTGGGCGGCGTACTCGCACTCACCCAACCTGGAGATGCGTGTGGTGCGGCTGCGCGCGGCCCGGTGAGCCGCGCGCGACCCGCCGTCAACGCTCGTTGAGCAGATCGCGCAGCGCCTGCTTGGCGGCCGGGGTTCCGATGGCGCCCAGCGCCTGCACCGCGGCACGGCGCACCTCGCGGTTGGGGTCGGTGCGGGCCACCCGCGCCAGGATTGCCACCGACTCATCGGAGTCGATCTCGGACAGCGCCCACACGATGGCCTTGCGCTGCTCGGGATCCTCCTGCGCCTCCAGCATCTGCCCCAGCGCCGGCGCCGAGGCCTCGCCCGCACCCGACATGGCCGCGTACAGCGCCGCGCGCCGCACCTCCTCGAAGGGCGACTGGCGGTAGACCGCCATGAAGAACTCGGTGGCGTCCGCGTCGTCCAGTACATCCGCGAGCGCCCACACCGCCGCCTGCGCCAGTTCCTGGTCCTTCGTATCCATGGCCGCGGTGCGCAACAGCGCCTCCGCCTCGGGCCCGCCGTGCTCGGCGAGCGCGTAGAACGCCGCCTTGCGCACCTCGCTGTCGCCGGATGTCTTGACGATCTCGGTCAGCACCGGCACCACCGACGGGTCGTCCGTCTCCGCCAGCGCGTACACGGCGGCGCGGCGCAGCTCCCTCCCGTCGCGCGAGTCGGACTTGCTCAGAGCGATCTTCTTGAGGGTGGGAATGATGTTCACGTCGTCGCGCTCGATCAACGCGTAGAGCGCGGCCCGCTGCAGTTCCTCGTCGTCGGAAGTCTCCACGATGGACTCCAGCGCCGCGGTGGCGGCGGCGTCGTCCACTTCGGCCAGCGCGAAGGTGGCGGCGCGGCGCGCGTCCGGGTCGGGGTCGGTCCGGGCCACGTTGATCAGAATGCCGGTCACCTCGTCACTCTCGGTCTCGGCGATGGCGTAGAGGATGTGGCGGCGGATGTCGGCGTCCTTCTCTGTCTTCATGATCTGCACCATCGCGCTGACCACCCGCTCCTCGTCGGCGTACTCACTCAGCGCGTACACGGCGTGGCGGCGGATGTCCGGATCCGGGTCGGTCTCGGCCACCTGGATGAGCAGGTCGACCACGCGCGGATCGTCCACCTCCGCGATCATGTACACGACGTGGCGGCGCACGTCCGCGTCCTTCGACTTGGTGAGCAGGTCGGCCACCACGTCGAAGGGAACATCCCCGTCCTGGTCCATGATCTCCCATATCACCGACATCTTGAACTCGCTGTCCTCGTCGACGCGCCGCGCGGCCATGGATTCGAGCGCCGCCTTGCCGCGCGGATCACCGGCATCGGAGAGGCGCTTGGCCAGCTTGAAGTATTCGGAGCGCGCATCGTCCGACCACTTCCCGTCGGGGTGGGCCTCCAGGAATTTCGCGTAGCAGTCGAACGCCTGCTGGTAGTCACGCGTGGAACGCTGCAGCGAATAGCAGCGAAAGAACTCGGCGCCCTCCGCGTAGCGGCTGTCGCCGTAATCGGCGAGGAACTTCCGCGAGGCGTCGTACGCCTGGGAGTAGCGTTCGTCGTAGATGAGGTCCTTGAGCCTGTCGTAGGCCTCGGCGGCATCCTCGTTTCCGGCGCGTGCCGTCATCGGCGCCAGCGCACCCAACGCAAGCAGCGCGGCCAGAATCGTCGTCATGAAGTGCGTGCGATGTCTCATGGTGAGAGCTCCTCCTCAGAGCCTAGTCGAATGCCTTCCCCTGGCCGCCTTGCTTCCGGTCCGTCCCGGATGCCTCGCGCATCTGTTGCAGGTCTATACGAAGTAAGACGCCCTCGCGGTCAACCCGGTTGCGAATCATCTCCACCGCGGCGAGGTCGCTGTCCGCTTCCAGGTTGGCGATCTCGCGCAGGATCATCTCCAGCTGACCGACGAGGTCGCGCAGACGGCGATCCTCGGGGCGCGTAAGGTCGTCCTGAATCCGCTGACCCTCCGCCACTAGCACGCGCGCCTGCGCACGCTCGCTGCCGAAACCCGCGCCCTCGCCCTCGTCCGTCCCGCCGTTGAGGAGTGCGAACAGCACCACCTGCGAGCGGCCGATGTAACGCTGCGCCTCGCTGGTGTAGCTCGCGGCGGTAACCACACCCGCGCCCGCGTCGTGGCTGTCTCCGGTATCGCCGCGCACCTCACCGGCCGGCGCGTCGATGGGCCGCCCTTCGCTTCCCGCGGGCGGCCCGCCCTGGGAATCCAGCGCGAGCTGTTGGGGTTGCGGTTCGGCCTGTTCCGGCGGCGCGACCACGACGCTGGCCGGGTCGTGTGCGGCGCCGTTCGGTTGCGGTGCGAGAATCGTGCGGCCGATCCACACCCCGCCTGCCAGCACGGCGACGGCGGCGGCCACGCGGAATCCCCACGATCCAGCCGGCCGCCACCGCCCGAACCGGGACGCGTCCGCTGCAGCAGTGTCGCGCGCAACCCGCTCCTCAAGCCGCCGCCAGTACCCGTCCCAGAACACCTGTCCCGGATCCGGCCGGCGACGAGCGCTCATCGTCTCCAGGGTGGTGCGAAGTTCGCCGCAGAGCGCCGCACAGGCCGCGCATTCATCGAGATGCCGGGCGAGTTCCTCCGCGCGCGGTTGTTCGAGCTCGTCGTACAGCGCCTCGGGCATCCATTCCTGATAGGTCCTGCAGGTACTCACGCCAGATCACCCACTTCGTCCCGGTAGTCGGACAACCGGTCGCGCAACTTGCGCACGGAGCGAAACAGCAGGCTCTTCACGGTTCCCTCCGCGATCGACAACGACGCGGAAATCTCCATGATGCGCATGTCGTGGTAGTGGCGCAGCACGAACACGCTCCGCTCCTGGGCCGAGAGCACGTCCAGCGCGCGCTCGACGTCCTGCTGGAAGCGGGACGCCCCCGCCAGCGCGTCCGGGGCCGCGCCGCGCGCGGGTGGCAGGACGACGGGCATGTCGTCCTGCCCCGAACCCGCGACGGGCGCGTCGATGCTGACAATCTGCACCGGCTTTCTGCGCTTGCTGTCGATGTGTGCGTTCATGGTGATCCTGTACAGCCAGCTTCCGAGTTTTGCGTCGGCGCGAAAACCGCCGATCGCGCGATAGGCCTTGATGAATACTTCCTGCGACAGATCCTCGGCGTCGTGGTGGTTTCCACACAGGTCATAGGCCAGAGCAAACACATCCCGCTTGTACCGCTCGACGAGGTCACGGAACGCACCGCGGTCACCCGCCTGCATCCGCCGCACCAGTTCGCGCTCGTCATGCATCCGTTCAGGTTCTTTCTTTCGTCACGGCTCGCGGGTCCTGTCGCCGATTTCCCCGCCGCCTGGCGCGGCGGGGTCCCCATCGGCGACACCCGCTCGAACAACGCCGACGACGCGCGGATCAGCCCTTGTCCTTCTCGCCCTCTTGATAGATGCGAATGTTGCCGTTGACCGTGTCGAGCTTGATTGTGCCCTCGCCCTTGCCGAGTACGCTGCTCAGGGAGCTGCCCACGATGCCACGGTCGGCCTTGATCTCGCCGGTCCCGCGAATGCTTCCGTGCACCGTGCTGGCGCTCACACGCGCGCTGGCATTGCGCGGCAGCGTGAGCTCCACGGTTCCGTTGACTGACTGCAGGCGGATGGAATCCACCGCGCCGGTCACGTCCAGCTCGACATCGCCGTTCACCGCCGACAGTGCCACCGCGCCGGAAAGGTGCGTCGCGGTCACATCGCCGTTCACCGACGACGCGTCCACTTCCCCCTCGATGCCGTCCAGTTGCAGGTCGCCGTTGACCAGTTCGACCTCGTCGATACGCGTCCCGCGCGGCACGCGGATGGTGAACTCGACGCCGGCGTTACCGTCGTGATCCCAGTCGTCGTGATCGTCGATGTCCACCTTGATGACCACATGGCCGTTCTTCATGGACGACTCGATGGTGGTCTCGTCGAGCCGCTCCTGGCTGCTCGCATACTTGATGGCATCCACTTCGATGGTTGTGCCGTCGTAGCCGGTGACGGTGACGTCACCGTTGATGTTGGAGAGTGACAGGCTGCCCTTCTTGCCCGCGTCGAAACTCTGGTGGCTCTCCTCCTTGACCTTGTTCCACTTCTTCGCCACTGCGGCCGGTGCGGCCAGCGCCACCGCCAGCACCACCGCCAACGCCAACGCCGCCATCGTGAATCTGCGCATCATGCCCTCCTCGGACCCCGTGGATCCAGCTACCGGGTTCACCCGCGTCGCGGCACCCCGCCGCGCCCCTGTTCGCTAGTGATCAGACGGATCGGGGCGGCCCGAAGTTTACACCCGGGGGCCGAATTGACATCCGGGGGACAGATTGGATATCGTGGCCGACATCCCGTCCGGCCCGCGGGAGGGCGATCCGCCGCCCCGCCAACCGTCCAAGACAATAGCCTGTAACAAGATGACTCGGCCACCCGAGTCCAACGAGGCTCACGATGACAACCCTGCTCCGTCTCGTCATTGTCGCGCTGCTGGCCATTCTGCCCGCCACACCCGCCTCCGCCGACCTCCAGGCCATGCGCACCTCCCAGACGCCGGGCCTCGGCGACTACGACCGTGAATTCTGGCCCGGGTCCAACTACCGGCCCGAGGTGCGCTCGCCGGGCGATTTCCTCGGCTTTGAGCTGGGTTCGCGGCCGGCGCAGCACGAGGAGATCCTGCGCTATTTCGAGTACCTGGACGGCCTGCCCACCGCCGAGCTGCATACCATGGGCGAAACCTACGAGGGACGCAGCCTGGTGTACCTGGTGGTGTCCTCCGAGGAGAACGCTGCGCGGCTCGGCGAGATCCGCGAGAGTTGCGCCAAGCTGGCCGACCCGCGCCTGCTGGCGAAGGGAGACAGCGTCCAGGACGTCATCGCGCGCACGCCGGCGGTGGCGTGGATGGCCTACGGCATTCACGGCGACGAACTCTCCAGCTGCGACGCGGGCATGCAGCTCGCCTACCAGCTGGTGGCCGGAACCGACACCGCCACCCGCGCCATTCTCAAGGACTGCGTGGTCATCATCGATCCGGTGGAGAACCCGGACGGGCGCACGCGCTGGCTCACCCAGCTCGCGCAGTGGAACTCGGTGATTCCCAGCCACGACATACAGAGCATCAGCCACACCGGCATGTGGCCGTACGGCAGGACCAACCACTACCTGTTCGACATGAACCGGGACTGGTTCTCGCTCGTGCACCCCGAATCGCGCGCGCGCACGCAGGCAATCCTCGAGTGGATGCCGCAGTACCTGCTCGACTGTCACGAAATGGGGCCACTCGACACCTATCTCTTCTCGCCGCCGCGCGAACCGTTCAACCCGCACATGGTCAACTACATCCACAAGTGGTGGGCGCGCGTGGCCTCCGAGCACGCGGAGCAGTTCGACAACATGGGATGGAGCTACTACACGCGCGAGTGGAACGAAGAGATGTATCCGGGCTACGGGAGCTCGTGGGCCATCTACATAGGCGCGGTCGGGTTCCTCTTCGAGCAGGCGGGCGTGGATGGCTCGCAGGTGAAGCGACAGGATGGAACGGTGATGACCTTCCGCGAGACGGTGCACCACCAGTTCGTCGGCTCCATGGCCAATCTCATCCCCGTGGCCGCCGGGCGCGCGGAACTGCTCGCGGACTACCAGAAGCAGAAGGCGGACAACCTGCGTTCGAAGCCGGACACCTACGTCTTCACCGCGGGCGGAAACCAGAGCCGCCTCGACCAGCTGGTGGCAACACTCCAGCACCAGAAGATCGAGGTGCTGCGCGCGAACAAGGACTTCAAGCTGCCGCGCGCGCGCGCCTGGGACGGCCGCGATGTGCGCGACGTCGCCATCCCCGCCGGCAGCGCGCTGGTCCGCACCGATCAGCCCCTGCGCCAGTTGATCGAGGCCATTCTCGACTTCGACACGCGCATCCCCACCAGCTTCCTCGAGACGGAGAAGAAGGAGATACTCGAACGCGACGACTCGCGGCTGTACGACACCACCGGCTGGAGCCTGCCGCTCGCCTACGGACTGGTGTCGTACCGCGTGGCGGGTGTGCCCGGGGTCGCCAGCGAGCCCTACATCATTGTGCCGCGCGCGGGATCGCTCGACATCACCGAGGCACGCGTCGGGTTTGCGTTCGATGGCAGCGACGACCGCGCGTTCGAACTGCTCGCACGGTTATTCGAGACGGATATCAAGGTATGGTGCGCCAACAAGCCGTTCCGTGCCGGGGCGCTCGAGATGCCGCGCGGGAGTTACCTTATCCGGCGCGCCGGCAACCCCGGGCTGGATACGGCCAGGTTGCGCGAACTGGCGGAAGCGGCGGGCGTCACCCTGGTCGGCGTCAACGAGGGAATCGGGTCGGGCCGCTTTGCGGACCTGGGCGGCAACGAGTTCACGCTGCTCAAGCAGCCGCGCATCGCACTGGTGGGCGGCAACGGAATCAACCAGTACAACCTGGGCGCCGTGTGGCACCTGCTGGACAGCCGGCTGCGCATGCGCACCTCCACCATCGATATCGCCAACCTGGGCCGCGCCGACCTCTCCAGGTACAACGTTCTGTTCCTCCCCGACAACTACCGCGGCGTGCAGGGCTACCAGGGCCAACTGGGCGACGATGGCGTCGACCGCCTGAAGTCGTGGATCGAGGCCGGCGGCACGGTGGTGGCGGAGGGGGCGGGCGCCGCGTTCATGGCCGACACCTCGGTTGCAATCTCCCCCACGCGCATGCGCCGGCAGGTTCTCAAGAAGCTGCCCGAGTACCGCGCCGCCCTGGAAACGTCGAAGATGGCGTCGAGCCCCGTGATCGACAGCCTTTCCCTGTGGGAAGCGAAACCCGTCAAGACCGCCAGACCGACCGAAGCCACCGCCGAGGGCAAGAAGTCGGCTCCCGACGATGACGCCATCGAGCGCGAGGACGAAATCGCGCGCAAGCTGGCCCCGCGCGGAACCATCGTCGCCATCGATCTGGATACCGAGCACTGGCTCGCGTACGGGTGCGCACCCACCATGCCCGCCCTCCTGATCGGGAACCGTGCCTTCGTCACCCGCACGGTGCGTGTCCCCGCACGGCTCGCGCCCGCGGACCGGCTGCGACTCTCCGGCCTCCTGTGGGAGGAGGCGCGCACGCGCTGGGCGGAGACGGCCTACGCGACGCGGGATGGCGTCGGCTCCGGCCAGGCCATCCTGTTCACGTCGATCCCGAACTTCCGCGGCTACTACCGCGGCACCGAACGGCTCCTGCTCAACGCGCTGCTCCTGGGCCCGGGAATGGGCACCGACCATCCGGTGGGATGGTGACGCATCCGGCTCGCTCCGGGGATCCTGCATCCCCGGAGCGGGCCGAAATGTTGTATAATTGTGCGGTCCCCCACCCCTTGAAGCCGGCAGTCGTCATGCGTCGCAGTACCTCACTCGCATTCCTCATCCTGCTGGCGGGCCTCGCACGCGACGCCCGCGCCCAGGGACCCGTGGCGGCGCCGGATACCGCGGTTGTGCAGAACGTCGTCCCGCGCCTGACGAACTTCGCCGCACTCGCCACCGTTCTGAATCTCGCGCGCGGAGCGGTACGCCTGGTCGCCGTGGTCTCTCCCTCCGCCCCGGGTGCCGAGGCGGGCATGGATGCGGTCGCGTCGTTGCTGCGGGACATCCCCAGCAAGCGGCTGCGCGCCTTCGTCATCATTTCGCAGACCGACAGCACCGACACGCGGGTGCGAGCGCTCAACCTCGCCGCGCGCCACATCGACCGGCGCATCGTCTACCTGTGGGACCCAGACGCCACCACCACCGCTGCGATTGCCGCCAGCGACGGCCTCACCGGGATGCCCGCTCGCGACGTCCTGCTGCTGTACGACACCGCCGCCACCTTCACCACCACCGTTCCAGCGCCAGTAGCGTGGGTTGCGCTGGATGATTCCGCCGGGCCCGTCGCGTCCGCCGCGCTTCGCGACACCGCCGACGAACTGGTGCGAGCGGTGGAACGAAAAGCCTCCGCGGCCGGTGGCGGCGAGTGAGGCGCAGAACGTAATCCCTTATCGCGTCTTGACTTGCCTGCGGCAAGGCGGTATCATTGAAGCCATCCGCCGGACCCGGAGCGACGTTTCCCCAGCGCTCCCCGTCCGGCCCAGGAGCCTGTCATGCCGCTTGGCCGCCCACTCACCTTCGCAATCATCCTGCTTTGCGCCGCAGGTGTGTCACCCGCCCGCGCCGAGTTCGGAGACATCACCCTGCAGGGCTTCCTGCCGCTCACCGGCACCACCCGCATCACCAACGTGTGGGGGTACTACGACGAGGCCACCGGCCGCGAGTACGCCCTGGTGGGCGACTGGTTCGGCGGCTTCTACATCGTTGACGCCACCGACCCCACCAACCCAATCCTGGTGGTCAAGGTGACCGGGGTGTCCGGCTTCGACCTCAAGGTGTGGGATCACTTCGTCTATTCGTGCGACGGCAACTCCGCCGGCAACGACACGCGCATCACCAGCCTGGCCAACCCCATCACGCCGGTGGTGCTGCCGGCGCTGCTGCCCTCCTGCCACACCATCTCGATTTCGACCCAGGGCGTGATGTACATGGAGTACGTGGGTGTGCGCATCTTCGATCTCAACGCCGACCCGCAGAATCCCGACTCGCTCTACTACATCGACAACCTGGGGCACGATTCCACCCCGCGCGGCAACCGGCTCTACGATTTCAACGCGGTCCAGATGAACATCTGGGACGTGAGCAACCCGTCGCAACCGGCGCTGATCGGCAGCGACGACGACCCCGGCGTGCTCTACTACCACAGCGGGGACGAATCGAAGAACCACAACTATCTGTACGTGTGCGACGAGTACGCGGTGACCCCGACCCCGGACATCGTGATCTACGATATCAACGATCCGTCACTGCCGGTGCGAATCGGCGGCATCAACGACCCCGCGTCGCGCGTGCACCAGTTGTATGTCGACGGCGACCTGATGTTCGTGGGCTACTACACCGCCGGATTCAAGGTCTTCGACATCGCCAACCCCGCGGCTCCGGTCCTGGCGGATGTTTACGACACGTCTCCGTATCAGACCGAGACGGGTCCGGATGTATACAACGGCGCCTACAACGCGTACCCCTACACGCACTCCGGCTCGGTTTATGTTGCGGATCATCCCTCGGGTCTGTTTATTTTTTCCGTCGATGGTCACACCGGCCAGGCAACCGGCGTTGACGGCGGTGGACCGGTGGTCGCGCGACTCGGTCAGAACTACCCCAACCCGTTCAACCCCGCGACGACGATAGAATACGAGACCCTGTCTCCCACGCGCGTGGTGTTGCGCGTGTACGACGTCTCGGGCGGTTGCGTGCGAACACTGGTGGACGCCAGACAGCCGGCCGGCGCGCACCGCGTCAGCTGGGACGGCCGGGACGACGCGGGTCGCGCGGTGGCGTCCGGCGTGTACTACAGCCGGCTGGAAGCCGGAACCACCCGCGACGCGAAGCGCATGGTCCTGCTCAAGTAACGAAAGGGAGCCAATGAAATTCGGCAAGCTCGTTCGCATCGCCCTCGGTGCGTTGTTCATCATGGCAGGCATGGGAGGTGCCGCGCGCGCGGCCAGGGGGGACATCACCCTGCTGGGGCAGTTGCTCCCGGCGGGCATGGACGAGATCTGCGACGTGTGGGGATACGTCGACCCCAACGGCGTCCACTACGCCATCATGGGCGACTGGGGAAACCACCTTGGCGGCGGCGTGTACATCATCAACGTGGAAGACCCGGCCAATCCGTTCCTGACCAAGGCAATCATCGGCAACCAGCGCTTCGGTTTCGACGTCAAGGTGTGGCAGCACTACGTGTACGCCTGCAACGGCGGCGGCTCCACCTCGACCAGCCGCGTGTACGACATCTCCGACATCCAGAACCCGGTTACTTCGCTGGTGTTTCCGTCGCACCACAACTTCTCGGTCCATCCCGACGGCTACCTGTACGCGGAGTCGCCGGGACTGTGGGCGTACGACATTGCAACCAACCCCATGGCGCCGATTCTCAAGTGGACCACAGACCTGAGCGACGGGCACGACTCGTACGCGGTGGGCGACATGCTCTACGATTTTCACGGCTACTCCGGCACGCGCTTCTATGACATCAGCAACCGCCTGAGCCCGGTACTGCTCGGCAGCATCACGGATCCGAACATCGTGTACCACCACAGCGGATGCCCCACGCCGGATGGCCGCTACCTCTACATCTGTGACGAGCTGGCCACCAACCCGCGGCCCGATGTGAGTATATGGGACATATCCAACCCGCAGTCTCCCGCGCGGATGAACTCGTTTGGCGACCCGACGTCGACCATTCACAATCTGTACATCGTGGACGACTTCGCGTTCGTGTCGCACTATTCGGCGGGGTTCCGCGTATACGACACCACCAATCCCATCAGCCCGGTGCTGCTGGATACCCACGATACATCTGGATTCACGGGCGAGAACTACGAAGGATGCTTCGGTGTGTACCCGTTCGCGGACAACGGTGTAGTCTACGCGTCGGACTTCGACAACGGACTGTTCCTGTTCTCGGTGGAAGGTTACGGCGGCCCCGCCACCGGTGTCGGCGGCGATACGCCGCGGCCCGCCGCCGCGCGCCTGCTGGGCAACTTCCCCAATCCGTTCAACCCGGCGACCACCATCCGCTACCAGCTCGATCAGCCGCTGAACGTCCGACTCGCCGTCTACGACGCACGCGGGCGGCTGGTGCGCGTGCTGGTCGACGGCCGCGAAGCGGCCGGCCAGCACGACACGGCCTGGAACGGCCGGGATGCATCCGGCGCGGGGGCCGCGTCGGGCGTATACTTCGCGCGCCTCGAGGTCAACGGACGGTCCGACACGCGGCGGATGGTGTTGCTCAAGTAGGCGCGCTGGCGTAGAGTTGCCGCATGCTGGCGCGCCGCCTGATACTGCCCGCCGTCGCCGCGGCCTGCGTGTGCGCGGCTGCTTCGGTCTGGTCCGCGGTGGACATCACCCTGGTGGGGCGGATGAACCTGCCCAACAGCGTGTTTCTCACCAATGTGATCATCTACGACGACCCGTTCTCGTCGCGGCTGTACGCGATCCTCGGCGACGACTACGAGAAGGTGTTCATCGTGGACGTCACCGACCCCACCGACATGCGCATCGCCGCACAGATCGGCGCCATCCCCGGTTTCGACGTGCGCACCTGGGATCATTACCTCTACACCTGCGACGGCAACCAGAGCGGGCTGGACAGCCGCATCATCGATATCGCCGACCCCGCCCATCCGGTGGTGCTGCCCAACGGGTTCCCCTCGTCGCACACCATCCAGATTTCCGCCACCGGCGTGATGTACACCGAGTTTCCGGGGCTGCGCATCTTCGACCTCGCCGACCCCACCGCGCCCGCCCTGCTCTACCAGACCGGCGGCGAGGGCCACGACTCCACCCCGCGCGGAAACCGCCTGTACGACTTTCACGGTTCCAACGGCACGGTGATCTGGGACGTAAGCGACCCCGCCGCGCCGGACACGCTGGGCGTCATCAACGACCCCCAGATCCGCTTCCACCACAGCGGCGACGTCACCGCGGACGAGCGCTACCTGTACCTCTGCGACGAACTGATCACCCACCCCGGAGCCGACATCAGCATCTGGGACATCGCCGATCCCGCCTTCCCGGTGCGCGTGGGACAGATTGCGGACGCGGACGCCACCGTGCACAACATCTACGTCGTCGGCGATCTTGCGTACGTGGCGTATTACTCCGCCGGATTGAAGGTGTTCGATCTCGCCGATCCCACGCGTCCCGTGCTGGCCGGCCAGTACGATACCTCGCGCCGCACCGGCGAAGGTTTCGTGGGTGCCATCGGCTGCTACGCGTACTCGCCGGACGGCAACATCTACGTGTGCGACATCGAGAACGGCCTGTTTGCGTTTTCGGTGACCGACGCGCCTGCGGCCGGCGTCCCCGGGGCGGCGGATTTCAGCCTGGCGCAGAACGCGCCCAACCCGTTCAATCCGGCGACCGTCATCCCCTTCGAGGTCACGCGCGGCGGGCACGTGCTGCTGGAGGTGTTCGACGTGGCCGGCCGCCGCGTGCGCACGCTGGTGGACGACGCGCTCCCCGCCGGCCTGCACCAGGCGGGCTGGGACGGCCGCGACGGCGCCGGGCGGGAGGTGGCTTCCGGGGTGTACTTCTACCGCATGCGCGCTTCGGGGCGGTCGGAGACACGGCGCATGCTGCTGCTCAAGTAGCCCGCATGCCGTGACCTCCGCACAAACACTCGATCTCATCCACTCGCTCATCGCGTCCATTCCGCGCGGGCGCGTGGCCACCTACGGCCAGATCGCCGCCCTGGCCGGGTTGCCGCGCCACGCGCGCCTGGTGGGACGCGCGTTGCGCGAAGTCTCCGACGACATGGACCTGCCCTGGCACCGCGTGGTCAATCACGCCGGTTCCATCAGCGAGCGCAATTCGCCATCCAGCGAACGCGACCAGCGCCGGCTGCTGGAGGCCGAGGGCGTGCAGTTTCGCGGCCAGCGGGTGGACATGAGCCGTTTTCAGTGGGATCCGTAGCCGTAGCGGTCGCGCTTGCACGCGCGTGCTCGCCGCTGCTATCCTGTGCGGCCATGATTGAAGTTCGCAACGTCTCCAAGACCTTTCGCCTCTCCCGCCAGCAACGCCGGGAGATGGGCAGCGCGTTCAAGGGCGACACCGTGGACGCGGTTTCCGACATTTCCTTCACCTGCAAGCCGGGGCGGATATTCTCGCTGCTCGGTCCCAACGGCGCCGGCAAGACCACCACGCTGCGCCTGATCGCCACCATGCTGCGCCCCACCGCGGGCACGATCCTGGTGGACAAGCACGACTGCGTGAAGGACCCCAAGTCGGTGCGCGCCGCGCTGGGCTTCCTGACCGGGTCCACGCAACTGTACGACCGCCTCACCCCGCGCGAGCTGGTGAAGTACGTCGCCGACCTGCACGACGTCCCGGGCAATGTGTTCACCCGGCGGCGGGATGAGATCTTCGCCACCCTCGACATGGGCTCCTACGCCGACCGGCGCATCAACAAGCTCTCCACCGGCATGAAACAGAAGGTGTCCATCGCGCGCACGCTCATCCACGACCCCGACGTGCTGGTGCTCGACGAGGCCACCGCGGGCCTCGACGTGATAGCGTCGCGATCCATCGTGAACCTGGTGCGGCAGGCGCGCGAGCGCGGCAAGACGGTGCTGTTCTCCACCCACCGCATGGGCGAGGTGGGCCAGCTCTCCGACGACCTCGCGCTGATTCACCGCGGCCGGCTGCTGTTCAACGGCACCTACGACGAGTTCGTCAAGGACATGAAGGCCCCGTCTCTCGAGGACGAGTTCATCCGCTGGGTCGAGGCGGGGGCATGAGAACCATCATCACGGTGTTTCGCAAGGAGATGGTGGACACGCTGCGCGACCGGCGCACGCTGGTCTTCATGGTGGTCATCCCGTTGCTGCTCTTCCCGGTTCTGTTCCGGGTGATGTTCTCGGTGGAGAAATCCCAGTCGGACAAGGCGCGTAACCGCGTGCTGAAGGTGGCGTGCGTGGACAACGGCGCGGCGGCGCGCTTCGTCGCCATGCTCGAAGCCCGCGACGACATCGAACTGGAGGACGGCCTGCCGCTCGACAGCCTGCTGGCGCTGGTGCGCAGCGACAGCCTGGACGGCGTCTTCGTGGTTGCGCCCGAGTTCGACGACGAGGTGGCGGAGCTGAAGCCGGGGCGCGTGGACTTCTACTACAAGTCCACCGACGACCGCACCATCGTGCGCAACCGGCTGCAGGAGACACTGGAGGAGTACGAGCGCGAGCTGCTGGATGATCGCTTCGAGCGGCTGGAGATGGACGCATCCATTGTGGACGCGGTGGAAATGAAGAGCCACAACGTGGCCAGCATGGAAGAGCGCGTGGGCAAGTCGGTGGGCGGGATGCTGCCGTACATGTTCATCATCTTCTGTTTCATGGGCGCGATGTATCCGGCCATCGATCTGGGCGCGGGGGAAAAGGAGCGCGGCACCATGGAGACGCTGCTCACCGCACCCGTGAACCGCTTCCACATCCTGCTGGGCAAGTTCGGCGTGGTGGTGGTGTCCGGCCTGGTTTCGGCGCTGGTGTCCATGGCGGGGCTCTACATCGGAGTCAAGCAGGCGCCGGAGATACCCCCCGAGTTCCTGGATCTCATCGTGAAAATCTTCGGCTGGCACACCATTGCGCTGCTCTTCAGCCTGCTGTTGCCGCTCACCATATTCTTCGCGGGCATCCTGCTGTCGGTGTCGCTGACCGCGCGTTCCTTCAAGGAGGCGCAGAGCCTGATCTCGCCCCTGAATATCGCCGTGATCCTGCCCGCCGCCATCGGTCTCATTCCGGGCATCACCATGAGCTACGGTACCGCGTTGATTCCGGTTCTCAATGTATCGCTCGCAACCAAGGAAATCCTGGCCGGCACCATCAAGGCGCCGCACCTGATCCTGGTGTATGCGTCGCTCACCCTGCTGGCGGTGGCGAGCCTGTACGGTTCGGCGTGGTGGTTCCGGCGCGAGTCGACCATCTTCCGTTCATGAACCCGGCGGGTTGCGGCGCCTGTGGCGGACGCAGCATGAACAGGCTTCCGGGGTGCGCGCCGTGCCACTGCTGCCAGGACTGGACCGTGAACGGGCGCGGCGGGAGACGGCCGGTGAAATGAGATCCCGCGATACAGGTGAGGTGGCTCTCGCCCGCCAGGCGATACCACATGCTGCCGCTCTCGATGTCGAAGAGGACGGACTGCGAATCGTAAACCCAGCCGGAGGCGCTGAGGGTGAGTGTGTCACCGTCGAGGACACGCACATACACGGCTGGATCGTTGTCCGTGAAGAGCGGACGCACCACCACCGCGAACGGCGTCCCGGCGAGCGTATCGTCGGCGACCTCGACGTCCAGCAGATCGGCGATTCGATAGGCGCGCGCCGGCGAGCCGTCCACACCGATCACGGCGAGGGTATCGTCCGGCGCCGGGTATCCGGAATCGGCCGGGGCGGCCATCATCGGGAGCACGAAGGGCGTGATCCTGGACGCCCCCAGCCCGAAGAGGAAGCGGCGGGGCTCGAAACCGTAGCGGACGACCGCCTGGGTGACGTCCCAGCCGCGCCCGTCCTGGTCGGTGATCACCACGCGTTCCACCCGCGTCTCCACCACGCTGGTGCCGGAGAATTCGCAACCCGCAAGCGCCGCGAGCACGACGCTCGCGGCAGCAGAACCGAGTGCCCGAAACGCGTACGATGAGCTCAACCGGGAAACCCCATAACATCAAGATAACCAAAAAGCTCCTCGCCTGGTACCGGCGTTCGCGCCGCGACCTGCCCTGGCGGCGGACCCGGGACGCCTATCACATCTGGGTTTCCGAGGTCATGCTGCAGCAGACCCAGGTGGCCACCGTGGTTCCCTTCTACGAGCGCTTCGTCGCGCGCTTCCCGGATGTCGCATCCCTGGCCCGCGCGCCGCTCGACGACGTGCTCAAGCAGTGGGAGGGGCTCGGTTACTACGCCCGCGCGCGCAACCTGCACGCGGCCGCGCGCGAGGTGGTGAATCGTTTCGGGGGTTCGGTGCCCGGCGACGCAGACGCCTTCCGCACACTGCCCGGTGTGGGCGAGTACATCGGCGCCGCGGTGCCCAGCATCGCCTTCGGCGTTCCCACCGTGGTGGTGGACGGCAACGTGAAGCGCGTCATCGCGCGGCTGTTTGCCACCGCGGAGTCGGTCGACCGCCCGGCGGGTGCGCGCGAGATCCGCCGCCGCGCGGACTCACTCCTCGACCACGCACACCCCGGCGACTTCAACCAGGCGCTTATGGAGCTGGGCGCCACGGTGTGCCGGCCCACGGGGCCGTCCTGCGGAGCGTGCCCGGTTGCCGGCGCGTGTGCGGCGCTGGCCGCCGGAACCCCGGAGGCGTTTCCGCGCCGCGACCCGAGGCGTGCGGTCCCCGTGCAGCGCATCGCGGTAGGCGTGGTACGGCGCAACGGCCGGGTCCTCATCACGCGGCGCGCCGAATCGGGTATGCTGGGCGGGCTGTGGGAATTCCCCGGCGGCAAGATCGGGCCGGACGAGTCCGCCGAGCAGGCGTGTCGCCGCGAGATTCGCGAAGAGGTCAATCTCGACGTGGAGGTGGGAGAACGCGTGGCGCGGGTGAAGCACGCCTACACCCACCTCAAGGTGGAGATCGACGTGTTCGAGTGCCGCTACGCCGGCGGCCGGGTGCGGCTGGACGGGCCCACCGACCACCGCTGGATCCTCCTCGAGGAAACCGCCCACTACGCCTTCCCCAGGGCGAACCACAAGTTCATCAAGACGTTGCGGGAGCGGGCGCTTGGCCCGGAACGCCGTGGCGGGCGACGGGCAGCGCCACGCCGCCGGCGCGATGGAATTTGACGCGGGTCACCCCGCTGCCTATTTTGGATCCTGAACTGGACCGGCACCCTGCCGGCGAAAGATTCTCACGCACGGAGGAAATGACCAAATGCACATCCGAAACTTCACCGGCGTGCTGGCGATGGCCGCACTGGTAGCGGCACCCGCCGCGCACGCCCAGGACATCTACACGCTCGATCCGGCGCACACGTCGGTTGGCTTCAAGGTTCGTCACATGATGGTGACCAACGTGAAGGGCTCGTTCGGCACCGTGTCCGGCACCATCAAGCTCGCGCCCAATGTCGAGAATTCGACGGTTGAGGTCAGCATCGAAGCGGCGAGCATCGACACCAACAACGAAAAGCGTGACGCGCACCTCAAGAGCGCCGACTTCCTGGACGTCGAGACCCATCCCATGCTGACGTTCAAGAGCAAGAAGATCACGAAGAAGGGCGAGCAGTGGGTCGCGCTCGGCGACCTCACCATCCGCGGCGTCACCAAGGAGGTCGAACTGCCCTTCACGCTGAGCGGTCCCGCCACCAACCCGTGGGGCCAGCAGGTGATCGGCATCGACGCCGCCTTCCAGATCAACCGCACCGACTACGGGGCCAACTGGAACAAGGCGCTGGAGGCCGGCGGCGTGCTGGTGGACGAGACCGTCTACATCGAGATCGGCGCCGAAGCGCAAAAGCAGTCGTCGTAGACGGGCGATCGCGGCGTACCCCGCAACGCGTTCATAGACAACGCGTTGCGGGGCCGCTTCCCGCTTGACCCCGCCCACCCCGTCCGATACACTCCCCCGACAAGTCCGGCCTCGGGCGCGCCGCAGCGCCGATTGTTGCGCCGGTCAAGGGATCCGACGCGTTCACATCGACGCCACGTCACACCTCTCGCGTCAATAACGCTCACGGAAACGGTTTGAATCACGGCCCGCGGTCCGCGCTGCGGAACGCTTGAGGGCTACACCTGTTCAAGGAGGCCGATTTCATGCTCGACACCTTGCTGCTCGTCATCCCCTGGCTGGGGGTGTTCGGGATGGCGATGGCCACGGTGAACTTCGTGGCGATGACCCGCCATTCCGCCGGCAACGAGACCATGCAGAAGATCGGGGGGCGCATCCACCTCGGGGCGATGACGTTCCTCAAGCGCGAGTACACCATCATCGCCGGCTTCATGGCGGTCGTGTTCATCGCGCTCACATTCGTCCTCGGTATCAAGACGGGCATCGCCTACCTGGGCGGCGCGCTGTGCTCGATGGCGGCGGGCTGGTACGGCATGGAGGCATCCACCCGTTGCGCGCCGCGCACGTGCTGGGGTGCGAAGGAGGGTGGCGCACCGGCGGCACTCGTCATCGCGTTCCTGGGCGGTTCGGTGATGGGCTTGACGGTGGCATCGCTGGGCTTGATCGGCCTGGGCGTGGCCTTCCTGCTGCTCAAGAGCGACCCGGCAAACATGCCCATCACCATCAATGGCTTCGCGATGGGCGCGTCCAGCATCGCACTCTTCGCGCGCGTTGGGGGCGGTATCTACACCAAGAGCGCCGACGTGGGCAGTGACCTGGTGGGCAAGGTCGAGGCGGGCATTCCCGAGGACGACCCGCGCAACCCCGGCGTGATTGCCGACAACGTGGGCGACAACGTGGGCGACACCGCCGGCATGGGCGCCGACCTGTTCGAGTCGTACGTGGGGTCGGTCATTGCCGCGCTGGCCATCGCATCGACCTTCACCGACCCGCTGCCGTACATGGTCGCACCCATCGCGCTGATTGCGGTGGGGCTGGTTTCGTCGGTCGTCGGCATCTGGTCGATGAATCTGTACAAGAAGATGAATCCGATGGCGGCGCTCAACTGGGCGACCTACACGACGGGTCTGATCTTCATCGTGGGCGCGTACGTGATCAACCGTTTCGTCACCGGCGATATCACCGTGTACTGGTCCGTCATCGTGGGGCTGATTTGCGGGCTGGTCATCGCCAAGGAGACGGAGTACTACACCGCCGGCAAGCCGGTCCTGGAGATCGCCAATTCCAGCGCGGAGGGTGGTGCCGCGACCAACATCATCACCGGCCTCGCCGTGGGCTTCAAGAGCACGGTGGCGCCGTTGCTCACCATCGCCCTCGCCATCTGGATCTCCTTCGAGATGAAGGGCCTGTACGGCATCGCCATCGCCGGCGTGGGCATGCTGTCCACCATCGGTATCGTGATGTCGACGGACTCATACGGCCCCATCGCTGACAACGCGGGTGGCATCGCCGAGATGAGTCACGCCGGGCCCGAGGTGCGCAAGGTGACCGACAAGCTCGACTCCATCGGCAACACCACCGCTGCCATCGGCAAGGGCTTTGCCATCGGTAGCGCCGCGCTCACCGCGCTGGCGCTGTTCTCCGCCTACCAGCACACGGTGGGGCTCGAGACCATCAACCTCACCAACGCGACCACGGTGATCGGGCTGTTGCTGGGCGCCATGGTGCCGTTCCTCATCGCCGCGCTCACCATGGAAGCGGTGGGCCGCGCGGCCAACAAGATGGTGATGGAGATCCGCCGCCAGTTCCGTGAAATCAAGGGCCTGCTGGAAGGCACCGCGGAACCGGACGTGGAGACGTGCATCACCATCGCCACCCGGAGCGCCCTCAAGGAGATGGTGGTGCCCGGCCTGCTGGCCGTGACCGCGCCGCTGATTGTCGGCTTCGGCCTCGGGGCGGAAGCACTGGGCGGTTTCCTCGCCGGTGCCACCGCGACCGGCGTGCTGCTGGCCATCTTCATGGCCAACTCGGGCGGCGCGTGGGACAACGCCAAGAAGCACATCGAAGAGGGCGCGCACGGGGGCAAGGGCTCCGACGCGCACAAGGCGGCCGTCGTCGGCGACACCGTGGGCGATCCCTTCAAGGACACCTCGGGACCGTCGATGAACATCCTGATCAAGCTCATGGCGGTGGTGGCGCTGGTATTCGCGCCGGTCATCGGCCGCGGGCTCTAGACCAGGCCGCATTGCTTTCCACGGCGCCGCGTCCCATCCGGGGCGCGGCGCCTTTTTTTGAGCCCGATTGCCCCCGGCGCGAATCGCCGCCGGGTGGTATATTTGCTGCATAGATTCTCTGCAAAGTCATGAACGCGTTCGTTTCGTCCATACTTTCGATCCTTGGCGAGTCCGCGCCCTACCTCATCCTCGGGTTCGCGCTGGCCGGCGTGTTGCACGTCGTGCTGGCGCGTTTCCCCGCCATCACCGCGCGCCTGACGCGCCCCGGGCGCCGCTCGGTGCTGTACGGGGCGCTCATTGGCGTTCCCATGCCGCTGTGTTCGTGCAGCGTGCTTCCCGCTGCCATGGCCCTGCGCCGCGACGGCGCCAGCAAGGGCGCCACGGCGTCGTTCCTGGTCTCCGTGCCGGAGACCGACGTGGTTTCCATCCTGTTGACGTACGCGCTCATCGGCCCGGTGATGGCCATCTATCGCCCCATCGCCGCCGTGTTCTCCGCGCTGGGGACGGGTCTCGCGGTCGATTCCCTGTTGGACCGCAAGACGCCCGCAGCACAAGCGCCGCCGGTGGCCGACTCCTGCCACTGCGGCAACGGCACGGCCTCGACGGTGCAATCGCCGGCGCGCGATCCGTGGTGGAAGCGCGCGTTGCACTACGGATTCGTCGAGATCTTCGATGACATGATCCTGCAACTGATGCTGGGCATTGCCCTCGCGGCACTCATCGGCATGTGGCTTCCGTCGATCGACGCGAGCTCGCTGGGCGGCGGCGTCTTCTGGCAGTACCTGGTGATGGCGGCCATCGGTATCCCCCTGTATGTGTGCGCCACCGCATCGACTCCGGTCGCGGCCGGTTTCATCGCCGGGGGCATCAGCCCCGGCGCCGCCATTGTGTTCCTGCTGGCGGGACCGGCGACCAACGCGGCCGGCCTGGTGGTGTTGCGCGCGGAATTCGGGCTGCGCTTTCTGGTGACATACCTCGTGTCCATCGTCGTAACCAGCGTCGCGCTGGGTGTGGCGTTCGACGCCCTGGTCGGCTCGTTGTCACTGCCGCCGTTCGACCCGTCGTTCCACATCCACGACGGCGTGTCGCTATGGAAGATGTTGACCGTGGCGGTGTTTCTGCTCATGGCGGCGGCCAGCCTCTACCGCAAACGCTCGCTGCAGCACGCGGCATCACGCCTCAAGCGCCTGACCGAGCGAATGGCGGACCGGTGAAGCGCCCGCTTGACACGCGCCATCGGGAGGTGCATGCTCCGCGCATGCATTCCAATTCGGCCCGTTTCGTCGCCGTCGTCCTCGCCGTCGCGTTTGTGGTGATGGGCATGGTGCACGCCACGCACGCGCACGCCGCGGACGAAGCGTCCGCCACGCACCCCGCGTGCACAACCTGTCAATTCCACGCACCCGCGGCCGGCCAAAGCGGCATCCATGGCACCGGTACCGGGCCCGGTCCCGGCACCCGCCTGCATGCACCTTCGCCCGACACCCGGGTCACCTCCACGCCGGCGCGCAAACACGCTTCGCGCGCGCCTCCCCGCCACCTCGCAATCTAGTTCTCCCGAACTTCTCTTCCGGACACAACGTCCACCCAGCGTGAGGAGGATCCGTCATGAAACATGGGCGGAACGCCGCGACATGGATCGCGGGGATACTGATCGCAACCGCGGGTACGGCCCGCAGCCAGACACTCACCAATCCGGACCTGAGCGCGATCGGCGACATGCGCGTGATCGCGCGCGCGTCAGAGGCAGCCGATTCGCTGGGCCGCGAGCAACTGGAGTTCGACTTCGCCGAGCTCGAGCTCGCCCTCAACGCGTACCTAAATCCCTTCATGCGCGCGGACGTCTTCCTCGGCATCCATGGGCTCGGCCCCGACATCGAAATCGAGGAGGCGTATCTCACCGTACTGCGCGGGCTGCCGCTCTCCCTGCAACTGAGCGCGGGGGCGTACCTGCTCGATTTCGGGCGCATCAACCCCCAGCACCCGCACCAGTGGGCGTGGATCGAACGTCCGCTCATGCAGCAGACCATGCTGGGCGAAGAGGGGCTGCGCGCCGTGGGGCTGCGCGCCACAACGCTGGTGGCTGTCGGGGAGACCGCGGTAACCATCTCGGCAAGCGCTTTCAACGGCGATGCTTTCCATGAGCACGAACATGAGGCGGACGGGGACACCCACGAGGGGGAAACGGTGAAGATCATGGGCTCGGGACGGCTTTCCGCGTTCCGCCAGATCGCCGATACCTGGTCACTGGAAGTGGCCGGCTCGTATCTGGGTGGCGTCTACGACGCAGGAGAGAACCTCGACCTGCGCATCGCCGATGCGGACGCCAAGCTGCACTGGCGACCCGATGCCTACCGTTCGCTGAATTGGATTGCCGAGTTCATGCACAGCAACCGGGAGGTCCCCGACGACAGCACCGGTGCCATTGCCACCGTGGAAGCAAACGGCATCTTCTCCTCCGCCGAGCTGCAATGGCGCCGCCGCTGGTCGGCGGGTGTCTACTACGACTGGTCCCAGAACGCCACCATCGCCGGCGTGGAGGCGACCGCCACGGGCGCCTTCCTCGCCTTCTCCCCCGCCGAGGAGACGGCACGCTTCAGTCTGGTGTACCGGCATCAGACATCGGACATGTACGCGTTCGCGGACAACAGCCTGACGCTGCAGTTCCTGTGGTCGCTCGGCCCGCACAAGCCACACACATTCTAATGAGGAGACATGCGATGAAGACAACGCTCGTTTCGCTGCTCATCCTCGTGCTGGGCGCTTCCAGCGCGTCCGCCGGGGTCAAAGTGGTCACATCGACCACCGATCTGGCATCGATCACCCGGCTCGTCGGTGGCGAACTGGTGGAAGTGACTTCGCTGGCCGCGGGCAACGCGGATCCACACTTCGTGGAGGTGCTGCCCAGCTACATGATCAAGGTGAAGAAGGCGAAGCTGTACCTGCGTGCCGGCCTGGACCTGGACCGCTGGGCGCTTCCCATCATCGACGGGTCGCGCAATGCGTCGTTGCTGGTGGTGGATTGTTCCGCCAGTATCGCGCCGGTCAACCGGCCCACCGGCAAGGTGGACGCGTCCATGGGCGACGTGCACCCGCAGGGCAATCCCCACTACTGGCTCGACCCCGACAACGGGCTGATCATCGCCGCAACCATCGCGGACGCGCTCGCCCGCGTGGATCCCGAGCACGCGGATGCCTACCAGGCCGGGCTGGAGCGATTCCGCACCGAGCTCGAAGTGCACCGGACGGCGTGGCTGCAGAAGGCAAAACCGCTCGAGCACATGGAGATCGTCACCTACCACGACACATGGCCATATTTCTGCAGGGCATTCGGGGTGGACGTGATCGGGTTCATCGAGCCGTGGCCGGGAATCGAACCCACGCCGTCCCACACCGCCTCGCTGATCGAGTTGATCAAGACGCGGGGTGTGAAGATCATTGGACTGGAACCATACAAGTCGCGCCGCACGCCCGAGGCCATCGAGCGCGCGACGGGAGCAGAGATCGTCGAGCTCCCGCCTTCGGTGGGCGGGGCGCCGGGCGCGGATGACTACTTCAGCCTCTTCGACGTCCTCATCGACCGCCTGCTGGAGGGAGCAGAATAGCCATGCTTGAACTGCTGGGCTTTCACTTTGTGCAGCTGGCCGTGTTGACGGTGCTGGTCCTGGCGGGAATCCACGCCTACCTGGGGTATCACGTGGTCAGCCGCGACGTGATCTTCGTGGACCTGTCTCTCGCGCAGGTCTCGGCGCTGGGCGCCACCATCGCCTTCTGCCTGGGGGTTCGCGATCCGGTGCCCGCCTATGTGATATCCCTGTTGTTCACGCTCGCCGGCGCGCTGCTGATATCCCTGTCGCGTACCCGCGACGACCGCGTTCCGCCCGAGGCCTTCATCGGCATCCTGTACGCGGCGGCGGGGTCTTTCCCGCTGCTGCTGCTCTCGCACCACGCGGAGGGGGCGGAGATGCTGCACCACATGATCGCGGGATCGCTGCTCACGGTGTCGCCGCACGAACTCATCAAGATCACCATTCTGTACGCGGTGATCGGAGCCTTCTTCTATCGCTTCCGCCACCGCTTCAATCTGATAAGTACCGATCGCGCGGCGGCGGCGGCGAAGGGATGGAACCTGGTGTGGTGGGACTTCCTGTTCTACGCGGCCTTCGCGGTGGTGGTGACGTCGTCGGTGGCGGTGGCGGGCGTGCTGCTGGTGTTCTCGCTGCTGGTCATCCCGCCGGTGTGCGCGCTGCTGGTGACCACCAGCACCGGCCGGCGCCTCGCGCTGGGCTGGGGGGTCGCGACGGCTGGATCTCTGATCGGGGTGATCGCGTCGGTTGCATGGGACCTCCCGGCAGGGCCCACCGTGATCACGGCGCTGGCGGGGTTGCTGGTGTTGACGGTGGCCGCGCGGCGGTTCGCGCGGCGTTGATCAAGCCTCGCGGGGGGGGAGGATGCCGTACTTGTTGATCTTGGCGTGCAACTGCTGGCGGCTCAGACCGAGCGCCTCGGCCGTGCGCGACACGTTGCCACCGTGCTCGGCCAGCGCCTGGCGGAGCAGGCTCTCTTCGTAGCGCTCCATCTGCGCTTTCAGGGTGCTGCTGTCGCGCGGCGGCGGCGCGGCGCCGGCAGCCCCCAGGAATCGTTCAATCGCCCCGGCCTGGATCACGTTGCGCTCGTCGCGGAAGTGCACGCCGAACTCGATGGCGCCCTTGAGTCCGCGCACGTTTCCCGCCCACGGGTTCGCCAGCAGGAGCGCGCGCGCACCCGCGGAGAGCAGCGGCTGGGGAATACCGGACTCGGCGGAACTGCGCGCCAGGAAGTACTCCGCCAGGGGAATGATGTCCTCGCGGCGTTCGCGCAAGGGCGGCAGGTGGATCTGCGCTCCGTTGAGACGGCTGAACAGATCGTCACGGAACGCCCTGGATTCCACCGCCGCGGAGAGGTCCCGGTGGGTGGCGGCGATGATGCGCACGTCGACCTTCCGGAACACGCTCTCGTCTCCAACCCGGGCCACCTCGCGGGTCTCCAGCACGCGCAGCAACTTGGGCTGCGTCGCCAGAGGCATGTCGCCGATTTCGTCCAGGAAGAGCGTCCCGCCGTCGGCCGCCTCGAACAGTCCCGGGCGATCCGCGACCGCGCCGGAGAACGCCCCCCTGACGTGGCCAAACAGGATGCTCTCGACCAGTTCGTGGGGCATGCCACTGCAGTTGACCGGGATGAAGGGACGGCCCGAGCGTGGACTCAGGCGGTGGATGGCCCGCGCGTACACTTCCTTGCCGGTCCCGGTCTCGCCGTGCATGAGGACGGTGATGTGTGACGGGGCGATCTTCTCCACCGTGGCGATGACCTCGTGCATGGCCTTGTTGCGTGTCGCCATGCCATCCCCGGTGAACTTCTGGGCCAACGGGGAATCGCGCTTCTGGTCGCGCCCCGTCCCCTTCTCCAGTTCACCGTGGTTGCGCGCGTTCTCGATGGCGAACGACGCCTGGGTCGCAAACGCACTCAACACCTGGTGGTTGTCGTCCAGCGGACGCGGGAGCATGTGCGTGCTGTCGGCGTAGATCACGCCGATCAGTTCGTCCCGGTAGACAAGCGGCAGGCACACCGCGGCCACCAGTCCGCCCGCCTGGATGCTGTCGCTGGTCTTGAAGTCGTCCAGCAGCCGCAGGTCGGAGACGGCAAAGGGCTCGTGGGTATCCGCAACCCGGTCCCTGACCGTGTGGCTGATCTCGGGCGTGTCGCTTTCCTCCCACTTCGCCATGTCCGCGTAGCGCCCGGTGAAGGTGGAGAAACCACCATCGGGTTCGCGCAGCATGAGGAACCCGCGTTCACACCCGGTCACCTTGATGATGCCATCGACGATCTTGTTGAGTATCCCCGTGAGATCGGAGGGGGAGGCGAGCAGGATGGCGATGTCGGCGATGATGGCGTACGAGGCGCTGGGGTCCGGCGCGGGGGCGTTCTCCGGCCCCGGCGTCCTGGTGGCGCGCCTGCGGCCCAGTTCCAGGAGCGGATCGGGCCCTCTTCCCCGGTTATTGCGGCGGTTGCTGGACATCGCTCGAGCAACGATAGTAGCACATCCCGCCCGGCGGGAATCAGAGGGTTGTGGCCGGGAAATTGGGTCCCGGACACCGTAATGCTTTGTTAGAAGAATAGTTGCGGGCGCATTCTGTGCCCCGGCAGCGTCTCACGGCCCAACCCGGCAACCCGCCGACAGATCACCGTGTGTCGGGGACAATTTCCCGGCCACATGCAAAGCAAAGAGCCCGCCGGGAGGCGGGCTCTTTTCGGCGTGGGTCTCCCCGGCTAGGGACGGTTCCCACGACGTATTCGCTTCGCACAGTTACCGCTGGGCCTCCCCTGCCGCAACATTGCAGTTGCGACCGGTTTGGGCTATAACATCAACACGTGGGTCATGCCCCCGTTGGGACAGTGACTAACGATTCCAGGTGCTGTTGCCCCAGGTGCTGTTGCCCCAGGTGCTGTTGCCCATGACACCCCAGATGCTCTTGCCGAAAATCGCGAGAACGCTGAGGATGAGGCCGAGATTCGAGAGGATCGTGTAACGCATTTTCTTACCTCCGTTGGACGTTACTGGTTGCGGGCCTTAGCTGCTTGTCCTTGCCCATCGTTTCAGCGTCGGCCTTTCGGTATCCTGTTAAGGCAACCGGCGTACCAACGGGGCACAAAGTTCCGCAAGAATCCTTAACATGTTTTATAACAACGAGTTATTCCATCGGGTTTCCCGTCACGGCGCGATGTTGCTCATGGTTCCCGCCCCCGAGTGTCAGGCATGCTTGACACGCCGGCGCCGCCCGGATGACCACCTCGCCTGCTATCTTGTTACGGAATAAACAGTTAGGAGTGTCAAATGAACTTTACAGTGGGGCGTCATGAAAGGTTGACGGCTGCCGGAAGGAGGGCCCGGCCGCTGGCACTTGCGGCCCTGCTGCTCGCCGGGCTCGCGGGAGGCGCGATGGCGAAGGATCTGTTTCCCTATTCCCCGGTGATCCGGACGCTGGACAACGGGCTGCGCGTGGTCATGGTGCCCTTCGACAGCCCCGGGATCGTCGCCTACTACACCATTGTGCGCGCCGGCTCGCGCAACGAGGTGGAGCCGGGCAAATCCGGTTTCGCCCATTTCTTCGAGCACATGATGTTCCGCGGCACCGCGCGCTTCTCGAACGTGCAGTACAACGCCCTGTTTCGCGACCTGGGCAGCGACGTCAACGCCTACACTTCCGACGACGTCACCGTGTATCACGCAATCTTCGGCAGCGACGGTCTCGAGTCGGTGATCGACGTGGAATCGGATCGTTTCATGAATCTCCAGTATCAGGAGTCGGACTTCAAGCAGGAGGCCAAGGCGGTGCTGGGCGAGTACAACAAGAACTACTCCGACCCCGAGAACAAGATGTACGAGCGCGTGCGCGAAACTGCGTTCACCACGCACACGTACCGCCACACCACCATGGGCTTCCTGGCCGACATCAAGGACATGCCCAACCAGTACGACTACAGCCTGCAGTTCTTCCACCGCTACTACACGCCGTCCAATTGTGTGGTGCTGGTGGTGGGTGACATCGACGTCGACAGGACATTCACCCTGATTGGGAAGTACTACGGTGCGTGGAAGGTTCCTCCGTACCGGCCGGATATCCCGGTGGAGCCGGAGCAGAAGGAGGCGCGTTCATCGCATATCGACTGGGACAATCCCACCCTCCCCTACGTCGCGGTGGCGTTCAAGGTCCCGGCGTTCGGCGCCGGGACGCGCGACAGCGCGGCCATCGACATCCTAGCCGAGTTGCTCTACGAGTCAACCAGCCCGCTCTACCAGGCGCTGGTAGTCGACGAACAGAAGGTGGACGAGCTCAGCGTCTATGTCCCCTCCCGCCGCGACCCGGGGCTCTTCCTGGTCTACGCGCGCGTGCTGGATCCGGCCAATCTCGACGAGGTGCGCGACCGGATATACCAGGCCGCCGAGGACGCGGCGAGCACCGCCGCCGATGGGGAGCGGCTGGACGCGGTCAAATCGAACATCCGCTACTCGTTCGCGATGTCGCTGGACACCGCACGTTCGGTGGCGCGTCACCTCACCTTCGTCATCGGGCTCACCGGCGACCCGGCGACGCTCAACGAACTGTACAACCGCTACGACGAGGTCACGCCGGAGGATCTGCAGCACACGGCGGCCGCCTATCTCACACGGTCGCGGAGCACCGTGGTTACGCTGACGGGAGGTTCCAATTGAGAACACCGATGTCGATCAACCTGGGTATCGCCACCCTGTTCCTGGCGGGCATGATGATCATGAGTCCAATTCGTTCCCACGCCGAACCGGCGCCCACTCCCGCCGTCACGCTCCCCATCCAGTCCTCACCGCTGGTGACGTTTCGCGTCCAGTTCCGCGCGGGAACCATCGATGACCCGGCGGGCAAGGAAGGCCTGACGCGGCTGACCGCGTCGCTGCTGACCGATGGCGGCACGAAATCGCATACCTACAACGAGATCGTGGAGATGCTCTACCCGATGGCCGCGTCTATTGATGTGACCGTCGACAAGGAGATCACCACATTCTACGGCACCACCCACATCGACAATCTGGATCGCTACTTCGAGCTGTTCAGCCAGATGCTGCTGGAGCCACGCTTCGATGCGCGCGACTTCGAACGCGTCAAGACCAGTCAGATCAACTACGTCGCCAAGACTCTGCGTGGCACCAACGACGAGGAGTTTGGCAAGCAGGCTCTGGGTGTGATGATGTACGAGGGCCATCCGTACGGCGCACCCAACGCCGGCACGGTTTCGTCGCTCGAATCGATTACACTCGATGACGTCAGGAGCCAGTGCTCGCGGGTATTCACGCGCGACAACGCGATCATCGGTCTGGCGGGCGGATACCCGGAGGACCTGCAGGACCGCATGGCGAAGGTCATTGCGAAGCTGCCCGCCGGGGCGCCGGCGCGTGTTCCGCTGGGCACGCCTCCCACCATCCAGAATGTCCAGGTCACGGCGGTGGAAAAGGACTGTCTGGCCACCGCCATCTCCATCGGCTTTCCCATCGACGTGACACGCGCCAGCGACGACTTCTACGCGCTGCTGATCGCGAACTCATACCTGGGCGAGCACCGCACCTTCAACGGGCGCCTGATGATGCGCATGCGCGAGATCCGCGGGCTGAACTACGGGGACTACTCCTACATCGAGCATTTCGTGCAGGACGGCGGCTCCACCTTCCCGCTCACCAATTTCGCGCGCAGCCAGCAGTACTTCTCCATCTGGATCCGCCCGGTGCAGACCCAGCACCGCCAGTTCGCACTGCGCCTGGCCATATTCGAGCTGGAGCGGCTGGTGCGCGACGGCATGACCCAGGAGGAGTTCGAGCGCACGCGCACATTCCTCAAGCACTACAGCAAGCTGTGGGCGCAGGACCAGAACCGCCGCCTGGGCTACCTGATGGACTCTCGCTTCTACGGGACGGAGGACTACATCGCCACCCTGCCCGCCCGGTTGGACCAGGTGACGCTGGAGCAGGTCAACGCCGCCATCCGCAGGCACCTCAACGCAAGCAACCTGTGCGTAGCGGTCATCACCAGCGGCGCGGATCAGTTCCTGCAGGACCTCATCACCAACAAACCGTCCCCGATGACGTACGAAGCGGAGGGCATCGCCGCGGACGTGATCGCGGAAGACGGCGTGGTGTCGGTCTACAAACTGAACATCAACCAGTCAGCGTCGAAGATCGTGGCGGCGGAGGAGATGTTCAAGTAGCCGCGCACCCCCCCGAACGCCGATTCTCCCCGGCCCCGAATGTTGACCGGGGGGCGGCCGGGTGTTATCGTCCGGTTATCGCGCCGGCGCGGGGACCGCGTGGTCGCCCCACGACCGCACCCCGCCGGAACACCCGCCCGCGATGAAAGCAATTGCCCAAACCGTGAGGACCGACGCATGCGCCTGCAAGGAATCATCCGCCGCCGCTTCATGCCATTGGCGCTCGCCGCGGTCTGCGCCGCGGCATTCGCCTCCTGCGAGGACAACCAGGCTCCGGAACCGGCGCCATCCCGGGTCGCGGTCGTTTCCGGGGACGACCAGTACTCCAGGAAGGGAACCGAGCTGGAGGCGCCGCTCGTACTCCGGGTGACGCTCGAGGACGGCGAACCCGGGGAGGGTGTGGTGGTGAACTTCCGGGTGGTCGAAGGCGGGGGCACCCTGTCGCGCCAGCAGGCCTCCTGCAACAGCAGCGGCAACGCCAGCGTGCGCTGGACGCTCGGCCCCGACACCGGCCCGCAGCGCGTCATCGCCTCGGTGGCGAGTAACAGCGCGTTGAGCGCGCAGTTCCAGGCGACATCGTCAGACTACTACTGCCCCGAAGAGGATCCGGCGTTCGCGCGCAAGTTCTCGCCGGCGGGCAACCTGCTCCAGTTCACGCGGCAATCCACCCTGAACCGCTCCGGCGGAACCAACCGCGTGGGGTTGGTACAGATCGCGCCGCAGTACCCCGACTCCCTGATTGGCAGTTCGCTGGTGGCCTTCGACGAGGGATCACTTCTCAACGTGGTTCGCGATTGCGCGTTCTCGGTCAACGGCGACTTCTACGTGGCGTGGACGCAGGGCTCCGGTGTGCAGGAGGTCATGAAGATCGAACCCGACGGCTCCTCATCCCACTTCGCCACCCTGGCCTCATACTTCGGCAGCGAGATCACGCTGCTCCCCGGGGGCGTGCTGGGGGGCTGCGACGAGTTCGGTCCTTTCACGGTGGGATGCCGCGACACGCTGACGCGCTATGAGGACGCCATGTACCTGGGCGAAGGAGCGGACGCCGCCAACAACGACGCGGTGGCGGTGGATCCGGTCAGCGGCGACCTGTACTTCATCACCCTCGCGGATCGCCGCCTCAACCGGCTGCCGCTGGACGGCTACACCCAGACCGGGCCCGTCGAAGACGTGGCAACGCTGGAGATCGACGAGGCATGGGGCGCCACCGGCATGGTGGTGGACGACAACGACGGATCCGTGTTCATCCTGGTGGAGTCGGCCAACACCAAGGGAATCGTGAAGGTCACATCGGGCGGCGTCAAGACGACGGCGGTGGACTTCTTTGCGCGGCGCGGCGCCGGGGTTCTGGCCGGAATTCAAAGCGACCTGGCCATCGATCAGGGCATCCGGCAGTTGTTCACCGTGGACACACTGAACAACGTCATCGTGCTGTACCAGATCGCAACCGATGCGCTGGGCACGCTGGCCCCCATGGGCGACCCGGGGTCGGTGTCCGACGGCTCGCAGGGCGAGCGTGTGGGACTCGCGGTGATGCCCTAGCTACTCCACCGTCACGGTTCCGTCACCGCGCACGATGGTGCCCGCCCGGTAGACCTCGAGCCCATCGGCGCGCTCGGGAACGTAGTCGGCGTCCTCCGCCGACACCACCACCAGCATGCCCGCACCCATGTTGAACACGCGGTGCATCTCCCCGGCCACCACGTCACCCTTCTCCGCCAGCCATGTAAACACCGGCGGCACCGGCCAGGCGCCCTTTTCCAGGCGCGCGGCACAGCCTTTGGGCAGAATGCGCGGCAGGTTTTCGAGCACGCCGCCACCGGTGATGTGCGCCAACCCCTTGATCTTGACCCGCGCCGCAATCTCGTTGACAGCAGTCAGGTAGGAGCGGTGAACGCGCAGAAACTCGTCGGCCACCGTGGTTCCCAGTTCGTCCACGCGCGCATCCACCGCCAGCCCCAGCGTTTCGAAGGCAACCCGGCGCGCGAGCGAGTAGCCGTTGGTATGCAGGCCGTTTGAGGGCAGCGCGAGGACCACGTCACCGGGCACGATGCCCGACCCGTCGATGATCGCATCGCGCTCCACTACCCCGACGATGGTTCCGGCCAGGTCGAAGTCGCCCTCCTGGTAGAGCCCGGGCATCTCCGCGGTCTCGCCGCCGATCAGCGCGCAGCCGTTCTCCGCGCACGCCTTTGCCAGTCCCGACACGACCGACGCGATCATGTCCGGCTCGATCTTTCCCGCCGCGACGTAGTCCAGAAAGAACAGCGGGCGCGCGCCCTGCACGAGGATGTCGTTGACACAGTGGTTCACGAGGTCCTGGCCCACGGTGTCGTAACGGCGTGCGGCGCGTGCCACCAGAAGCTTGGTACCGACGCCGTCCATGCTGCTCACCAGCACCGGCTCGCGCATGTCGGCGGGGACGCGAAACAGCCCGCCGAAGGATCCGATCTCGGAGAGGACCTCGCCCCCCCAGGTCTTCTTTACCAGGCGCGCAATGGCGCGCGTGGCCTCATTGGCCTTGTCGATGTCGACCCCGGAATCCCGGTATCGCATTTCGTCGTCACGCTCCTGATGGGCCGGGTGGATCGCGGTGCTCACCGCCCCACCGGCTAAAGACGTTCCTGCAGGGACTCGTAGATGGCGGTGGTCGGGTCGTTCTCCACGATGAGCGGGAAATCACCGCGCTCGATCAGCTCCAGCAGCAGATCCGCGATCTCGCGGTCAAACTGCTCGCCGCGGTACTTGTGGAACTGGTCGACCACCTTCTCAACCGGCAGTCCCTTGCGGTAAGGACGGTCCGAGGTCATGGCATCGAACGCATCCGAAACCAGGATGATCCTCGCACCGATGGGAATCTCGTTTCCCTTGAGCCCCTCCGGATATCCGCGCCCGTTGGGCTGCTCGTGATGATAGCGCACCAGTACGGCGGCTTCCCGCAGAAACTTGAGGTTTTCCACGATGTCCGCGCCGATGGTGGGGTGCTGCTTCAGGGTGAGGAACTCCTGGTCACTCAGGCGCTCCTTCTTGAGCAGGATCTCGTGCTCGATGGCGATCTTGCCGATGTCGTGCAACAGGGCGCCGTATTCGAGGATCTCCAGGTCGCGCGCGGAGAGTCCCAATCCGCGACCCAGTCGCAGCGCGTAGCGCGACACCCGGTAGGAGTGGCCGTGGGTGTAGGGGTCGTTGGCGTCGATGGCGGAGGTGAGGGCGGCAACGGTATTAATGTGCGCCTCCTTCATCTCGATGTACAGCTTGAAGGTATACCGCGCGAGGAAGATGGGTACGATGAAGAGCAGCAGCGTCCACATTCCGTGCGCGCGATACACCAGGGCAATGATGGCGCCGATGGGTATGAAGGCGAAGATGTGGAAGAAGGTCCACAGGTAGTTGTGGCGCCACACCTGGAACGCACTCTTGCGCCCGCGCAACGCAACCACCACGCTGATGGCGATGGTATTGACCAGGTAGTACACCACGCTGCATACACCCAGTGGCACCAGGAAGCGTGCCGAATCCAGGCTGGTCCACGACGGCGGGAAAGACCAGTACGCCAGCCCCGCCAGACCCACGGTCATGATCAGCAGCGGCACGTTGAACGCGTACTTCACCGCCGCGCGCCGCTGGATGAACACCTCCGAGAAGAAAGAGGCGATGGCCTCCACCAGCACCGCGGCCGGCGGGCCCAGCAGCACGATGGCGGCCAGGTCAAGCGGGCTGGAGGCATAGATGGACGCGCCACCCCGTGGCAGGGTGATCTGCGCGGTATCCGCCACCACGATCATGAGGGCGAAAACGAGAACTTCCGGAAAGCGTGTCAGCGGGAAATCACGGACAAGAAGCGCAAAGAGGGCGAAACCGGCGAGGATGAAGGTAAGGTAATAGACCCTGAACCCGATCGACGAGTCTCTCAGCTCACCCTTTGAGGTCACTTGATCTTGTACTCAACCGAGCTCTTGAATTCCAGTTTTCCGACCAGGCGGTTGACCGCGTCCAGTGTTGCGAACACAATGGTTCGGTGTTCGTCACCCGACACGAGCGCGCACCCGACAAGGGTCTTGGTATGGCGTTCTCCGACAACTTCGACGCAGACCAAGACGGCATCGCGGCCACCCGGCTGCACCTTCAGGACGCCACCTAAGCACAGGCGTGTGGGCTCGTCAAGGAATTCCGAAACAGCGCGCAGGGTGGCATCGGCAACCACGAAGAGCGCGCCGGCGGCGGGGTTGTCGCTCTGGCTGCCGCCGAACGCGTGTGCTCCGTCGCGGGTCAGTTCGACCTCGGCGCGCACGCCCTCGCGCGACGACACCACGTTCACCTGCGAGAACGCAAAGCGCGAGGCGTGTTCGATGATGGGAAACTCTTCGATGACGGGTTCTTCGGACGCGGGCGTCTCTTCGGCGTCCAGCATCACCACACCGATCTTCTTGTAGTCGACGTCGATGCCCATGCCGGCCTTGAGGGCCCCTTCCACGTCGCGCGCGATGAACTTGGGGGACTTGCCCGCCCCCGCCACCACGTGGATCTCGATCACCTGACCGGACCCGTCGAGGCGAATCCGGCACGAGGTGACGCCCTGAATCCGCCCGATGAGGGATTCCGCGCGCCGGACGTCCTCCGATGTAAGTCGTTGTGATGCCATGGCTTGAAGAGTCCCGCGCGCCGCCGGAACACCCGGCGGGCGCGCAACTCATTATACCACACCGCGGGCTGCAAGAATCCTTCCAGCCGCGGCCAGGCCTCAGTAGCTCACCAGGTCGATCAGATGCCGGCGGCGCCCCTCGATATCGTGCGCGGAGAGACCGCAGATGCCATCCACCGAGAAGGCCTCCACCGCGTAGCTGGCCATGACGGTTCCCCAGGTGAGCGCCGCGGCCAGGTTGGAGCGGTCGAGACTGCCGCTGCGGGAGAGGTGCCCCAGGAAGCCTCCCGCGAAGGTGTCGCCCGCACCGGTGGGGTCCACCACGCGCGTGAGCAGCACCGCGGGCACGTAGAGGGTCACGTCGGGACCAAACAGAACCGCGCCGTGCTCACCCCGCTTGATCACCACATAACGCGGTCCCCACTGGCGGATCTTTCCGGCCGAGGCCAGCACCGTCCACTCGTCGGCGAGTTGCATGGCTTCTTCGTCGTTGATGAAGAGCAGGTCGACGCGCTTGATCACTTCCAGCAACGCGTCGCGCTTGGTGTTGATCCAGAAATTCATGGTGTCCATGGCCACGAGACGGGCGTCGTGGGTCTGATCCAGCACGGACAGTTGCAGGCCGGGATCGATGTTGCCGAGCAGCACGAATTTCGTCTGACGGTATGCCTCGGGGATGCTGGGATTGAAGTGCTGGAACACGTTGAGCGCGGTCTCCAGTGTGTCGCGGTCCTTGAAGTTCTCGTGGTAGCGGCCCTTCCAGTGGAAGGTCTTCCCCGCCACGGATTCGATGCCGCGCACGTCCACCCCGTGGTCGCTCATCTTGTCCATATGGTGCGACCCGAAGTCGTCCCCCACGATCCCCACCACCTGGGGACTCGAGAAGTAGCTCGCGGCGATGGAGGCGAAGCTGGCCGATCCGCCCAGCGCCATGTCGGCGCGGCCCTGCGGGGTCTCGATGGAATCGAACGCCACCGAACCCACGATCAACAACGGCTCCTTCTTCTGCTCTTGCATGGTGTTGCTCCTCGGAATCCAAGGGTCCTTCTGGGGTGCGCCCTTTGCAGACTACATGCTTTCGGGGGCGCTCACACCCAGCAGGTGCAGCGCGTTCTTCAAGACAATCTTGGTGGCGCGTGCAAGATCCAGCCGCGCCGCCGAAACCGCCGCATCTTCGCCCACGATGCGGCACGCATGATAGAACTGGTGAAACGCGGTGGCGAGTTCCTGCGCGTAGGTGGCGATGCGGTGCGGTTCGCGTGCATGCGCCGCCCCCGCCACTACACCCGGAAAGTACAACAGTTGCAGCATCAGCGCGCGTTCTTCCGCCGCCGTCAACAGCGAAAGGTCGGCGCCGGCTGCGGCCACGCCGCGCTCCTCGGCAAAGCGAATAACGCTGGCGATGCGCGCGTGCGCGTACTGCACGTAGTACACCGGGTTCTCGTCGGACTGTTTGCGCGCCAGGGTGAGATCGAAATCGAGCGGCGAGTTTGCGCGGCGCATCAGAAAGAAGTACTTGGCCACATCCACACCCACGTCCTCGATCAACTCGCGCATGCTGATGAACTCACCCGCGCGTTTGCTCATGCTCACCGGGTTCCCGTCCTCCAGCAGACGCACCCAGCCGACAATGATGATCTCCAGCCAGTCGGCCGGCGCGCCCAGCGCGGTCATGGCCGCCCGCATACGCGCCACGTAGCCGTGGTGATCGGGGCCCAGCAGCCCGATGGCACGGTCGAAGCCGCGATCCAGCTTGGCCGCGTGATAGGCCACGTCGGCCACGAAATAGGTGGGCACACCGTCGCTCTTCTTCAGCACGCGATCCTTGTCGTCGCCGAACTCGGTGGAGCGAAAATACACCGCCCCATCCTGCTGGTAGGTGTGTCCGCTGGCGACGAGACGGTCGTAGGCCGCCTCCACCGCCTCCGGGTGCAGCGAAGACTCCAGGAAGAACTCATCGAAGCGCACCCCGTAGCGGAGCAGGTCGTCGCGAATGCGGTCCAGCAAACGCGCGGCGGCCAGCCGTCCGAGTTCCGCCACGTCCCCCGAAGTCGCCAGGCGCTTCGCCCGCTCTTCCTCCGCTTCCGCGGCGATCTCCGCCAGGTAACCCCCGGGGTACTGGTACTGCTCAATCGACTCACCCTTCGCCGCCATACCCAGCCGCTCACGCAGACGGAAGCCGAGGCTCGCGCCCAGCGCCTCCACCTGCTTGCCGAAGTCGTTCACGTAGTATTCGCCCTGCGTCTGGTAACCCGCGAAATCGAGCAGGTTGAGAATGGCGTTGCCCACCGCCGCGGCGCGCGCGGAAACGATTACCAGCGGGCCGGTCGGGTTGGCGGAGACATACTCCACCTGCAGGCGCTGACCGGCGCCGTCACCGGTACGGCCGTAGGCATTGCCGGCTTCGAGCACCTCGCGCACGGTGCTGGCCAGCACGGGTCCGGCGAGCCGGAAGTTGATGAATCCGGGGCGCACCGCCTCCACGCTCGCCACCACGTCCGGGTCGACGCGCAGCGAAGCCGCCACGCGCTCCGCGATTTCGATGGGGTTCTTCTTGAGGACCTTGGCCAGGGACATGGCAACCGGGGTCGCGATGTCTCCATGCGCGGCATCGCGTGGGCGCTCCATCGCCACCGGAACGCCGGCGGCATCGTAACCCAGACCACGCAACGCGTCCGCGACGGCGGCCACGATGGTGTCGCGTGCGCTCAACTGCCGCTCTCCGCTTCCCCGTCACCGATTCGCTCGACGGGCGCGTCACCCCACAGGCGTTCGAGCTGGTAGTAACGGCGGACCTCGGGCTGGAAGATGTGGACGACGATGTCGATCATGTCGATCAGGATCCAGCGCAGTGCGTCATACCCTTCCACGTTGTAGATTTCGATGCCGGCCTTGCGGGCCTGTTCCAGGACGTTGTCCGCGATGGCCTTGACCTGGGGACCCGACTCTCCGCTGCACAGGATGAAGAACCGGGTCAGGTCCGTCACCTTGCGCAGGTCCATGATCAACACGTCCCCGGCCTTCTTGTCGTATGCGTAACCGGCAACCTTGCGCGCGGTGGCCACGGTGGCCCGCGAGGGCTTCTTTCCCGCGGGCCGGCGCGCTGTCGGCTTTGGTTCGATCGATCGCTTCGTCACTTGCCCTCCGTGATTATTCGCTCTTGCGGCGGCGCATGACGAGCATCGCCACCAGAGCGCTGCCAATATACAGGACCACCAGGGGAACCGCCATCAGCACCTGTGACACCGGGTCCGGGGGCGTGAACACGGCGGCGGCCACGAAGATGATCACCACCGCGTAGCGCCACTGGCGCAGGAACAGCCGGGGCGAAACCACACCGAGAATGGACAGCAGCAGGATCACGATGGGCAGCTGAAACACCAGGCCGAACGCGAGGCACATCCTCGAAATGGTGGTGAAGTACGCCCCCACCGAAATCATGGGCTGGATGCGTTCGGTAGCAAAGCCCAGCATGAACTGGATGATCACCGGAATCACGGCGAAATACGAGAACGCCACCCCGGCGTAGAACAACAGCGCCGACGCGGCCGCCACCGGCAGGAGGCGTGAGCGTTCGCGCCGGAACAGCCCCGGCGATACGAAGCGCCACACCCGGTAACCGACGTACGGGAAGCCCGCCAGCCCCCCGAGGATGAAGCTGAGCTTCATCCGGGTCATGAATGCTTCCGAGGGTGCGAGGAATGCCAGATGCTCGACGGGTACGTCGGCCACCAGCCATTCCATAATGGGGCCGCTGAAGAACCAGGCAACGATCGACAGTCCCAGCAGCAGTATCAGCGAGGACACCAGCACGCTGCGAAGCTCCCCGAGATGATCCCAGAAGGACATCTCACGGAGTATCTCGGCGCGCGCCGGCTCGCGTAGCGGCCGCATCACTCTCCATTAGAGCAGTTCCCGCTCCATCTGATAGTTGACGCTGGTGTCGACGGTGTCTCCACCGGCGCGGGGCGTCAGGTCCATGTCGACGGTCATCCTGGACTTGAGCTTGACGATCGCGCGGGCGGCTGGATCGAAGAGGAACTCGAACTTGCCCTTGCCCCCGCCTTCCACCTGGAAGGTCCCCATGGGGCTGACCGACGTCCCCGCCACCTCGGTGGCGAGGTCACCGGTGACGGACGCGCAGTCCACACCACCCTGCTTCTTGTTCTCCTTGTATGTGTAGTGGGCCGTCACCTTGACGTCGGTGCCATCGGCCCCCTTCTCCGTGTCGCTGCTCTCCCAGGTCCCCCCGGGGGCGTGCGCCCTGCCCGGCAGGCGCGGGAACCACCCCTTCACCAGGGGTTCGACGAAAGGCTGGACGCTGTCCCAGCCATCGTAGTATCCGGACTGCGCGATGTCGCTCACTTCGCCGCTGGGGTCCACCTTGAAAACGATCCCGTGGCCGACCAACATGTCCGCCAGCGGATCCGCGGCCTGATTGCCGAACATCTCACGCATCATGTCCGCCTTGTCGAACACGAGCTCCATGGATGCAACGCCATCGGCGACCGACAGGCACTTCAAGGTGACTTCGAAGTCGCCGATCTGCCCCATGGTATTGCCGCTGAAGGCGAGTTCCTGGCTGAGTTTCACGCGATACTGCCGGCTGGAACCCTCCTCGAAGCTGTACGCGAACATGACATCCTGCGCGAGCGCCTGGGCGGCAAAAGACGCCCCGGCCACGAAGAGACCACAGAAAACCAAGCGCCTGATCATTACAAGCACCTCCAGGGGGACAATCCACTCATTCCAGATCGTCCCGGTTCTGCCGATCAAGCAGAGCACGCACCTCGCTCATGAACTGATTGATGTCCTTGAACTGACGATACACCGAGGCAAAACGCACATACGCCACCTCGTCCAATGACTGCAGCCGGTCGATGACCATGTTGCCGACTTCCGTGCTCTTCACCTCGTTGCGAAACCGCGCAAACATCACCGCTTCGATGTCGTCGACCACCTTCTCCAGCTGTTCCCGCGAAACCGGGCGCTTCTCGCACGCCTTCACCAGCCCACCGAGCAGCTTCTCGCGGCTGTAGTGCTCGCGGCGCCCGTCCTTCTTGACCACCATCAGCGGCGCACGCTCGATGTACTCATAGGTGGTAAAGCGCGCGCTGCACTTGAGGCATTCGCGGCGGCGGCGAATGGCTTCGCCCTCCTTGGTGGTGCGCGAATCCACCACCTTGTCCTCTTCGAAACCGCACTGCGGGCACTTCATGGTTCAGCGCAACTCCGGGTACAACGGGAACGCGTCGCACAGATCGCGCGTGGCACGGCGCACCTCGCCGATCACCGCGGCATCCGCCGGATTCTCCAGCACGCGCCCCATGAGATCGGCGATGCGCTCCATCTCCGCTTCCTTCATGCCGCGCGTGGTCAGCGCGGGCGTGCCGATGCGAACGCCACTGGTAACGAAGGGACTGCGCGTATCGAAGGGCACCGTGTTCTTGTTGACGGTGATCCCGGCCGCTTCCAGCGCCGCCTCGGCCTTCTTGCCGCTCAGGTTGCGCGCGGTCAGGTCGAGCAGGAAGAGGTGCGTGTCGGTTCCCCCCGTGACCACGTCGAACCCCAGCCCCATGAAGCGCGCCGCCAGCGCGCGCGCGTTCGCAACCACCTGGCGCTGGTAGACCTTGAATTCGTCGGACATCGCGTCCAGGAAGCACACCGCCTTGGCGGCGATGATATGCATGAAGGGACCACCCTGCATTCCCGGGAAGGTAATCTTGTCCACCGCCTCGGCGTTCCCCGCCGGCGTGAGTACGAATCCGCCGCGCGGACCACGCAGCGTCTTGTGGGTGGTGCTGGTTACCACGTCGGCGTAGGGCACCGGACTCGGGTGCACACCGGCCGCAACCAGGCCCGCAAAATGGGCCATGTCGACCATGAGCAGACAGCCGGACTCGTCGCAAATGGCCCTCAGGCGCGGGAAGTCCCAGGTGCGCGCGTACGCGCTCGCGCCGGCGACCAGCATCTTCGGGCGCTCGGACAGCGCCTGCGCGCGCAGCGCATCGTAGTCCAGCATGCGCGTCTCGCGGTCCACCTCGTAGGGCACCACGTCGAAGAACATGCCGGAAAAATTCACCGGGTGTCCGTGGGTGAGATGACCACCGTGCGAAAGCGACAGCCCCATGATCTTGTCACCCGGCTTCAGGAAGGCAAAGTACGCCGACATGTTGGCCTGACTGCCGGAGTGCGGCTGCACGTTTGCGTGTTCGGCACCGAACAGCTTCCGGGCGCGCGAGCGCGCGAGTTCCTCCGCCTTGTCCACTTCCTCACAACCACCGTAGTAACGCTTGCCGGGGTAACCTTCGGCGTACTTGTTGGTCATCACCGAGCCCATGGCGGCGAGCACCGCGCGGCTCACGAAGTTCTCCGAGGCGATCATCTCCAGGGTTCCGTGCTGGCGCTGCGCCTCGCCCTTGATGGCGGCGGCAATCTCGGGGTCGACCTTCACGAGGCTCTCGTCAAAACGGCTCACTGTCCTTCCTTTCCTTCCCGGGCGCCCGACTTGTATCCGTCCAGGCGAGGCAGGTGCCCGGCCATGGACTCGATGCATTCACGGATGACACGGCGGGTGCGCCGGTACACCTCGAGTGAACCCCCGATGGGGTCGGGAATATCGCCGTGATGGCTGTCCGAGAAGTTGGTCAGGAGGAACGTGTACTCGAGGGCATCCGCATTGAGCGCACCAACTGTCTGGCGGTGCCCCACACCCATGGTGACGATGAGGTCGGCGTCGCGCACCATCCCGGCGTCCAGCATGCGCGAGCGATGCTGGTTCAGGTCGAGTCCGTCCTCCCCCGCCACCTCGATGGAGTACCGAGAGGCCGGGCTGCCATCCATGGCCGACGTGCCGGCGGATGCCACCGAGACTCCCATGCCCGCCAGCACCTGCCTCGCAATCGCCTCCGCGAGCGGGCTCCGGCACGTGTTGCCCGAACAGACGAACAGGATTCTCTTCAAACGGTCCCTTCCCAGCCGCCATACCCGCGGCCCGCCGCCAGGGAGGGGGTGGCAACGTGGGAGGCGGCATGGAATTGCGCCCTTTCCAGCGCGGGCAACGATACAAACAACGAGTTGACTTTGCAACGGATTCCGACTAATTAGGGGTGAATTCCCCACGCTTGTTCCCCGGGAGGCCATTCATGTTTCGACCGGCAGCCGCGCTAGTTTGCGCGGCCCTGATAACGACCGCTTCGCTCGCCGGCGCCGAGCCGATTCTGAAGCCCCACAAGTACTACGGACCCATCCCCCAGTCCGCCCTGTTCCTGCGCGTGGGCATGCTGGGAGGCGCCAACGACCAGGAGATGCTGGATTTCCTCGACAGCAGGACCCAGCCCCCATTCGAGAACAACATCGAAGACTTCGGCAATTCCCTCACCTTCGATATCGGGTACCAGCACAAGCCGCACCCGCGCTTCGGGTTCAGGCTCAATGCGAGCTACTCGGGGCTGAAGGCAACCGACAACGGCAACATGGTGGCGCTCGCGGCCCCGGTTCCCCCCGACACGATCTCGCCGGAACTGGACTTCTCACGGGAGTTCAAGGTGGACCTCTTCGTGCTGGAGGCGTCGGCGGTGTACTACTTCGCAGATGCGTCGGTGAAGGAGTTTCAGACCTACCTGGGTGGCGGTTTCAGCTTCGGCTTTCCATACCAGACATACACGGACACGCGCGTACGCGCGGACAACGGCCAGCCATTCGGAGAACCGATCGACCTGAGCGAGTGGGACTTCAGCGCGGGCGTGCACGCGGTGCTGGGTGCAATCTACTACGTGTCGAACCGTTTTGGCATTTCCGGGGAGGGGCGCGTCCAGCTGATGGAGAGCAATTTCGACCAGATCGAGATACCCAATGAAACCGGAGACCCGGAAACGGTCGGCTTCGTGGTCAAGTACACCGGCTTCTTCGTGACGGTCGGCGTGGCGTGGGCGTTCTGACACGCGCCTCCCGGAAGCGAGCCCCGATGCGCCCCACCATCAAGAACGTCTCTGTCCGCTCCCCCGCGGGACCGCTGCGCGAAGACGCGGTGGTGATTCCCGTGTTTGCCGGCGCCCGCGCACTGCCGCGCGAGGCGCTCCCGCGCGACCGCGCCGCCGCCGTCGCGGCCACGCTGCTCTACAAGGGCGGCTTTGCGGCACGACGCGGGGAGTGCCGCGTGGCGTCGGTCGTGCGAGGCAAGCGCCTGCTGCACGTGGTGCTGGTGGGACTGGGCAAACCCGCGGCGGCCAACGCCGAGGACATCGCGGACGCTGCCGGATCGGCCGCAACGGCGTTGATCCAGGCCGGCGCCGAATCGGCCGCCGTGCTGCTGGACCCCGTCCTCGCCGCGCCACTACCAGGTCCGGATGTGGCCCACGCCTTTCTCAAGGGTATGCTGCTGTCGGGCTACGCGTTTGCCGTGGGCAAGCGAAGCAAGGCACGACTCCCCAGACTCACCATCGTCACCGCGCAACCCGCGCGCGACTTCGCGGTGGCCATCCGCCGCGCCCGCCTGGTGAGCGGGCTCATCGTCACCGTGCGCGACTGGGTGAACACACCGGCCAACGCCATGACTCCGGGGCTCTTTGCGGACGAGGGGCGGGCGCTGTGCGCTCAATACGGCGTTTCCTGCCGCGTGTGGGGCCGCCGCGAGATCGAGAAAGCCGCCATGGGTGGCGTGCTCGGCGTCGCCGAGGGCAGCCGAGAAGAGCCGCGCTTCATGGTGATGCACTACAACATGGACAAGCCCCGGCTGCCGTTGGTGTGCCTGGTCGGAAAGGGAGTGACGTTCGACTCGGGTGGAATCTCCATCAAGCCGTGGGAGAAGATGAACGAGATGAAGTCCGACATGGCGGGCGGCGCGGCGACGGTGGCAGCCATCTGCGGGTGCGCGTCGCTGGAACTGCCGGTACGTGTGGTGGCGATGGTTCCCTGCGTGGAGAACATGCCCGGCGGGGGCGCGTTTCGCCCCGGCGATGTGCTCACACTGTGTTCGGGCAAGACGGTTGAGGTCTACACCACCGATGCCGAGGGGCGCCTGATACTCGCCGACGCGGTCGCCTACGCGCGCGCGCACTACAAGCCCGATGTCATCGTGGACATCGCCACGCTCACCGGGGGCGCGGTAATCGCGCTCGGAACACGCGTGGCCCCCATCATGGGAAACGACAACGCGCGCGTGGATGAGGTGCGCAAGGCGGGCGATGCGGCCGGAGAACCGGTGTGGCCGCTTCCGCTGGACGAGCGCTTCTTCGACATGGTCCGGGGGGAGATTGCGGACTACAAGAACTACACCGGCCGCCAGGCGTCTCCCATCACCGGCGGCGCGCTGGTGGGGGTCTTCGCCGAGTCGACGCCCTGGGTGCACATTGACATCGCGGGGTCCAGCTGGTGCGACGGTGGTGGCGCGTCCTACCAGTCGCGCGGCGCAACCGGCTTCGGCGTGGATCTGCTGGTTCGTTTTCTGGAGATCGCGGCGGGCCGCTGAGCAGCGTCAGGTCTTCCGCCACACCATGCTTTCCTGGCGGGTCAGAAAGACCCACAATCCCATCACCGCGGCCGCGTTCAGCACCATGAACGTCCACGGCACGCGAAAGACCCCCGCGCCGCGCGCGGTCTTCAGCGGGGTCAGGTTCAGGAGCCCCAGCGTATAGAAGAGAGTCTGCAGCGCGAACGCCGCGGCAAAGAACGGTCCCGGCAGCAATGCGCTCGCCACCCACGCGCTGATGCAGAAGTACGGCACCAGCAGCCGCAACACCTTGTGCGAGACGAACTGGAACAACACCGGGTTGTCGCGCACGCTCAACAGCCTGGGCTCCAGCGCCATCGCCTGGTAGTTCCCCGCCAGTGTTCGCACCTTGCGCGAGAACTCGCGCGCCGCGGTGGCCGAAGTGAGATCGAAGGCACGCGCCGCGCGAACGAAGATCACCCGATACCCTGCCATCACGATGCGCATGGGCACGAGGAAGTCGTCCAGCAGCGTGTGCGGCGCAAGCGGCACGAAGAGGTTGCGCCGCACCGCGTAGATGGAGCCCGTCGCCCCCACCACCGACGAGACCCTGCTCTCGCTGCGCCGGATGAGCTTCTCGTACTTCCAGTACAAGCCCACGCCGTCGTGGACCTCGCCCACCTCTTCGCCCGCGAGCAGGATGAGTTCACCGCTCACCGCGCCCACCGCTTCGTCGTGGAACGCACTCACCAACTCTGCGATCGCGTTGGCGCTGAAACGCTGCCGGGCGTCACCGAACACAATGATCTCGTGGCTCGCGCTGGCGACACCGATGTTGAGCGCAGCCGCCTTCCCCACCGGCGCCGAACACTCGATCACCTTGACACCGCTGGGCGTGAACAGACGCGCCAGTTCCGCGGTGCGATCGCTCGAACCGTCGGACACGACGATGATTTCGAGCAACGCGGGCGGGTACTCCTGCGCCAGCAGGTTCTCCAGCCGTGCGGTGATATTCGTCTCCTCGTTGCGTGCGGCGATGACCACGCTCACCGGAACCTGCCGGTAGCGCTTCTCGACGCGGCGTGGAAAGAGGGTGGCCCACACCACGATCACCGCGGGATAGATGAAATAGGCGTACAGCACCACGGCGGCGCTCACGAAGAAGAGGATCTTCACGACGCACCTCCGGAGCGGGCGGCGCGCACACGCGCGTAGGCACCCTCACCCAACGCGCCGCGCACCGCACCCAGCGCCGCGGCGCGGAGGTATGCCGGCAACAACCGCGCTCGGGATCCGCCCGCAATGGCTTCGAAGCGGCCGCTGGAGGTGGTCATCATTACGGGCACGCGCCGGTAGGCGAAGCGCACCTCGGCCGAAGCGTTGTAGCCGAAGGTGGACGTCGAGACGGCGACGAACGACAGCTCGCGCAGGGAGCGCTCGGTACGCGGCGACCAGCGCCCCCCGGGAGGGGCAAAGTGGTCCACCGTTGCGCCCGCCACGGACTCGAGCAGTTCTCGCGAACGGGCCAGCTCGGCGCGTTCGGCCGCCGCATCCAGGGTGGTGAGAAAGCGGTGCGTCATGGCGTGCGACCCGATGTGCATGCCCGCGGTCTGCATCTCGCGGATCTGGGTCCGGGTCAGCCCGCCGGCGGCGTCAACCCGCCCGCCGCAAATGAAGAAGGTGGCGCTGAATCCGTGCGAGGCCAGTACGGGCATGGCGTGGGCATGGTCGCTGGCATTGCCGTCGTCGAAGGTGATAGCCACCCACTGCGCGGGGACGGCGTTGCCCGCCGCAAGCGTCTCATGAACCCGCCGCATCGAAACCCCGATGCGGCCGGCCGCTGCCAGCCGCGCCATCTGCGCCGCGAACGCGTCCGCGGTCACCGACCACGGGCGCTCCTCCGGGTCCTCGACCGGATGGCGATCCGAGAGGATCCGGTGGTACATCAGTACGGGGTAGCGACTCATGCGCGGGTTCCGTTTCACGGCTGCAGACTAACGCGGGGCCCGGGGTCCGTCCAGCACGGTGCCGCTGGAGAACATGCAAGGTCGGGACCAGCCGGCCAGAAAGCGGGGAACATCCCGCCGGGGCCGGGTAAAAGGGCTTGTGGTATACTGGTAGTCTTCGCGGGCACGGACGGCGGATCGAGGGTCGGTCCGGCCGTTCGGGGCCCGCACCCGCACCCATGCGCAACTTCACCCGCTTTTTCCTGGCCTTCGCCGCTTCCGCCGTTATCGCCGTCCCCGCCGGGGCCGGGAAACTGCCGCCCCGCGTGGGCTACACCATCTATGTCGACGGCGTCCGAGTGGGACACTCCACGGTCACCATCGCGCGGGAAGAACAGGCGGTACGCCTGGCGTCACAGACGCGGGTAGAGTTGGGGCCCAACGTAATCGACCTGAAGTCCGAGGCGGTCGCCGATCCGGCCACCTTCGTTGTCCGCGAGTTCTCCTTCAGCGGCACCAAGGGCGGGATGGCCGCGGCCTGCCACGTGGAGGTCCGCGGCGACTCGGCGACGGGCTGGGTGCAGAATACGATGTCCGACCAGCGGCGGCCCCGCGGCGAGTTCAACCCCGGCGGCTTCGTGGTCTGGGAGGACTGGGTGATGGAACTGGAGATCCTTTTCGCCCTGCGCCAGGCAGCCGCACCCAGAAACCCGGACAACTACCGGCTACTGTTCGCCAACTCGTTCCTGACCACCGATGTGGCGATCGGTTACACCGGCGAGGTCGCCATCGAGTCCGACAGCCGGTCCGTCGTCGGCCGCAAGCTGGAAGTCGCCATGTCCGGCGGAGAGCCGTTCGAGAGCCACGTCGACCCGGCCACCGGCATTCCGCTCTACCTGCGTTTCCCCGGAACCCGCACCGAGATATTCCGCGACGATTTCTTCGGGGATACCCCCCCTGTTCGCTACAGTCCGCCCCCGGCCGACCCTGGCGGCGAGTGACTACCTTATGAGGAACGATAGGGTTGGGCCCTTGCCTTCCCGGCCGGCTCAAGGCCGGCTTCCTAAGTCTATCTCCGCAAGTGTTTTGCACTGTACGGACGCCTCAAACCGGGTCCAGGGACGGTGTTTTTTCTTTGACACCCTTCCCCGGCCGGGCTAGCCTTTAAGGGTCCAGAACACCTCCCCACCCATGGGCCCGCCGGTTACCGTCGGGCCGATTCTATAAAAAGGGGGTGCGGTGAGGACCCGGATGGAGACCGGGACACACGATGAAGAAACGCATCGCATGGTCGGCCTGCCTGTGGAGGCTTCGCACGGGTTCCTTCGGCTTTTACGTCGACGGCCCGGCGCGGGCGCTCTTTGCCGCCGGGCGCTCTTTGCCGCCGGCCGCCCGGCGTGCGCGCCGCAACCGCGCGTTCGTTCTGGTAGCCGCGGTGGCCATCGGAGTTCCTGCCCTCCTGTGGATTTCCGACCTCGCCAGCTCGTCGCGGATCGCCGCCAGGACGGGCCTGGCGGAGGGACGGCCCGTGGCCGAGGTGGCCTCCCTGGAAGGCTCGCTGGAACGTTACTACCGCCAGCGCGAGGCCGGCGAGTGGGAGGGCGAGCTCAGCGGTCGCGAGGTGGCCGTGACGGTGACGGTAACCGGCTACACAAGCCGCCCGGAAGAGACCGATGACACGCCGTTCATCACGGCCGCCAACACGCAGACGCGCCCGGGCGTCATCGCCCTCTCGCGCGATCTGCTGCGCCGCTACACGCCCGACGCGCCGTTCACGTTCGGAGACGTGATCCACATCTCCGGGGTGGGCGACTTCGTGGTGGAGGACTCCATGAACAGCCGCTGGCGGAAGCGCGCCGACATCTGGTTCGAGAGCCTCTCCCAGGCCCGCAGCTTCGGCCGCCGCACGCTGGTGGTCACCGGCCCATATGGACTCGCCGACGGGCAGGAGCTCGACCGCCCGACCTTCCTGGCCTCCACCAAGGCGGGTGCCTCGAAGTGAACGTCGCCGTTATCGGCGCCTCCAGCAATCGCAACAAGTTCGGAAATAAGGCCGTGCGCTCGTACCGGGCGCACGGTCATTCCGTTTACCCGGTGAACCCGGGCGAGGCGGCCATCGAAGGGCTGCCGGCGTTCAAGAGCATCGAAGACATCCCGGCCGATATCGACGTGACCCTGGTCTACCTGCCCCCGGCCGTCACCCTGACCGTCCTCACGGGCATCGCGCGCAAGGGAACCAGACAGCTTTACCTGAATCCCGGCAGCGAGAACGACACCGTCGTGGCGCGTGCCCGCGAGCTCGGCCTCGAGCCCATCCTCGCCTGCTCCATCATGGCCATCGGCGACTCGCCGTCCCATTACAGCTAGTCTCCTGGCGGTGTCGCGCCCGCCCCAGGCCAGCCCCCGCGCCCGTGACCCGTTGCAGGGGTTTCGCTTGCGCCGGTAGCGCCCGTGACCGTATGATGCTGTCTGTCCGAACGGCCCCTGGCCGCATCCGTCCCGCAATCCATCCGCAAGTCCGAGATCCGTCGGAAGTTTTTCTGAGAAACGCGGCCCCGGCGGCCGTCCGAGAGGAGTTCGTTCTTGAAAGAATTCGACGTGGCCATCATTGGCAGCGGCCCCGGCGGCTACGTGGCCGCCATCCGCGCCGGCATGCTGGGGCTCAAAACCGCCCTCATCGAGAAGGACCCGTTCCTGGGCGGCACCTGCCTCCACCGGGGCTGTATTCCCACCAAGGCGCTCCTGCACACCGCCGAAGTCTACGACGAGATCAGCAGTGCTGCCGATATCGGCATCATCGTGGAGGGCGCCGCCCTCGACATCGCCCGGGTACACGCGCGCAAGCAGGCCATCGTGGACAAGCTCGCCAAGGGCGTGGCTTACCTGTGCAAGAAGCGCAAGGTGGAGGTATTCACCGGCTTTGGCAGCTTCGTCGACGCGCATACCCTGCGCATCGCCGGCGAGACGGGCGAAGAGAAAATCGCTGCGAAGAACGTCATCATCGCCACCGGCTCGGTTCCCGCCCACCTGCCGCACATGAAGCCGGATGGCAAACACATCATCGACAGCGACATGATTCTCAAGATGGAGGAAGTCCCCGAGAGCCTGGCGGTCATCGGTTCCGGAGCGGTGGGGACGGAATTCGCGTCGGTGTTCAACTCCTTCGGATCCAAGGTCCACCTCATCGAGTTGCTGCCGCGGTTGTTGCCTCTCGAGGACGAGGAGTGCTCGCAGGCGCTGGAACGCGCGCTCAAGGCGCGCGGTATGGCGTGCTACGCCGGCACCGAGGTAACGGAGGCCAGAGTGGGCGCGGGAAGCGTCGCGCTGTCGCTCAAGAAGGGCGACGGCATTTCCTCGCTCAACGTCGCCGTGGTGCTGGTGGCAACCGGGCGCAGGCCGGTGCTGGAAGGCCTGAACCATGAAGCGGTGGGTGTGAGGATGGACAAGCGCTTCGTGGCGGTCGACGAGTACATGCGCACCAGCGTGCCCGGCATCTACGCCATCGGCGACGTGGTGGCATCGCCGGCGCTGGCGCACGTTGCGTCCCGCGAGGGCATCCTCGCGGTGGATCACATCGCCGGCAAACACGTGCAGCCCATCGACTATCTCACCGTGCCCAACTGCACGTACTCGCACCCCGAGGTGGCGAGCGTGGGGCTCACCGAGAGCGCCGCCCGCGAGCAGGGCCACGACGTCCGCGTGGGCAAGTTTCCCTTCTCCGCCCTGGGCAAGGCCATGATCATCGGGGACACGTCGGGTTTCGTGAAGATCGTGGCCGAGAAACGCTATGACGAGGTGCTCGGCGTGCACATCATCGGCCCCCGGGCCACCGAGTTGATTGCGGAGGCCGTGCTGGGACGCAAGCTCGAAACGACGGTGGAAGAAATCGCAAACACGGTCCACGCCCACCCCACGCTGGCCGAGGCGATGATGGAGGCGGCACACGGTGTCTATGGCGAAGCCATCCACGTCTGATATGTACTCTGTTGCCGCACCCGAAGGCCTGTCGCTGGATCGCACGGGCATGCTCGAGTTGTACTATTTCATGGCGCTCAACCGCCGGCTGGAGGAGCGGCTGGGCATGCTCTACCGCCAGAACAAGGTGGTGGGGGGGCTGTACTCGAGCCTGGGGCAGGAAGCGTGCTCGGTGGGAAGCGCCTACGCCCTGGAGCACGGCGACTTTCTGGGGCCGATGATCCGCAACCTCGGCGCACTCATGGTGCGCGGCGTCAGCCCGCGGGACGTGATGGCGCAGTACTGCGCACGCGCCATCTCACCCACGCAGGGCAAGGATCTCAACCTGCACTTCGGGTGGGTCGAGCGGGGGTTGATTGCACCCATCAGCGTGGTAGGCGCGCTCATCCCGGTGATGGCCGGCATCGCCCTGGAAATGAAACTGAAGGCAAAGAAGAACGTGGCGCTCACCTACATCGGCGACGGCGGCATGAGCACCACCGACTTTCACGAGGGGATGAACTTCGCGGGCGTGCACGGCCTGCCGCTCATCCTCATCGTGGAAAACAACGGGTTTGCGTACTCGACACCGACATCGATGCAGGCCAACGTGCCCGACCTTGCGGTGCGCGCGCACGGCTACGGCGCCCACGGCGAAATCGTCGACGGCAACAACGTGCTCGCCATGCTCGACACGGTGCGCCGCGCGCGCCGGCGCTGCATGGACGGCGGCGGACCGGTGATGATCGAGGCCAAGACCTTCCGGCGCAAGGGACACGCGGAGCACGACGACGCCGGCTACGTTCCCGCCGCGCTGCGCGCCGAGTGGGAGAAGAAGGATCCGATCGACGCTTACCGGCGCTTCCTGATCGCGCACGCGGTGGTCGAATCGGCGACGGAGATCGAGGACATCGACAGCAGAATTGTTGCTATACTGGAGGACGCTGCGAACGAGGCGCTGGCCGCTCCGTTCCCCCATCCATCCATCGCCAGGGAGAATGTCTATGGTTGAGCGACAGACCGTGTCGGCCAAGAGATCACGTCTTGTCCACACCCCGGACGAAAAGGACAAGCTCGACATGCTTCATTTCATGAAGCTGACGCGCGAAATCGAGGACCGTATCGAGCGCAAGCTCTACCGTCAGGGGCGCATCGTGGGGGGCGTGTACGTGGGACGGGGCCAGGAGGCCATATCCGTGGGCACCGCCATCCACATGGAGAAGAACGACGTGGTGGCGCCGTCCCACCGTGACATGGGCGTGTTTCTGATGCGCGGCATCAGCGCGCGCCGCATCATCGCCCAGTACATGGGCCGCAGGACCGGCCTCACCCGCGGGCGCGACGGCAACATGCACATGGGCGACATGGACCACAACGTCATCGCCTTCGTCAGCCACCTGGGCGACAACGTGCCGGTGGCGGCGGGGGCGGCGCTGGCCTTCAAGCAGCGCGGCCAGAAGTACGTCGCGCTTTGCTACAACGGCGAGGGCGCAACCTCGCGCGGAGACTGGCACGAGGGCATCAACTTTGCGTCCGTTCATAAGCTCCCGGTGGTGTTCTTCATCAACAACAACGCCTACGCGTATTCCACCCCCATGGAGTTGCAGATGGCGGTGAAAGACGTCGCCATGCGCGCGCCCGGATACGGCATCCCCGGCGAGGTGGTCGACGGCAACGACATCATGGCGGTGTACGACTCCGCCAGGCGCGCCATCGACCGCGCGCGCAGCGGCGAGGGTCCGTCCATCGTGGAATACAAGACCTTCCGCATGACCGGCCACTCCGCGCACGACGACGCGGGCTACGTTCCGCCAGAGATGTTCGAGGAGTGGAAGAGCAAGGATCCGATCCTTCGTTTCGAGAAGTATCTGCTCGACGAAGGCACCATCACGCCGCAGCGCATCGAAGACATGCAGCGCGACTGCGCGGCGGTGATCGACGACGCGGTGGAGTGGGCCGAGAAGCAGCCCTACCCCGCACCGGAAGAAGTCACGCGCGACGTTTACTTCGAGGGATAGACCCGCACAGGTAGCGAGGAGAGTGCATGGCAGTCACGACCTACATCGATGCCATCAAGGAAGGCATCTGGGAAGAGATGGAGAAGGACGAGAATGTTTTCATTCTCGGCGAGGACGTGGGCATCTACGGCGGCGCCTTCAAGGTGACCAAGGGGATGCTGGACCACTTTGGTCCCAACCGTGTCATCGACACGCCCATATCCGAGTCCGCCATCGTCGGCGCCGCCATCGGCGCGTCGCTGGTGGGGATGCGGCCGGTATGCGAGATGCAGTTCATCGACTTCATCTCCTGCGCCTTCGACCAGATCATCAACTTCGCCGCCAAGTGCCGCTACCGCTGGGGCGCCGGCGTACCCATCGTGGTGCGTGGGCCGTGTGGCGGCGGCGTGCACGGCGGGCCGTTTCACTCGCAGAACGTGGAGTCGTATTTCTTCAACGTTCCCGGCCTGAAGATCGTGTGTCCGTCCACCGCGTACGACGCCAAGGGCCTCATCAAGGCCGCCATCCGCGACCCGGATCCGGTGCTGTACTTCGAACACAAGTACCTCTACCGGCGCATCAAGGAGGACCTCCCCACCGAGGACTTCGTGGTGCCCATCGGCAAGGCGCAGTTGCGGCGCGAGGGCGAGGACCTCTCCATCATCACCTGGGGCGCCATGGTATACCGGGCGCTGGATGCCGCCGCGGAACTGGAGAAGGAAGGCATCGACGTGGAGGTGCTCGACCTGCGCACCATCCTGCCGGTGGACGAGGAGGCCATTCTCACCACCGCGAAGAAGACCAGCAAGGTGATCGTGCTGCACGAGGCAACGCTCACGGGCGGCCCGGGCGGCGAGGTGGTGGCGCGCATCGCCGAGAAGGCGTTCGAGTATCTCGACGGGCCCATCGTGCGCATTGCGCCGCCGGATACCCCGGTGCCGTACAGCCCGCCGCTGGAGGAAGCGTTTCTCCCCCAGGTGCCGGATATCGTGGCACGCGCAAAGAAACTGGCGGCGTACTGACGGGGGCTCGCGGGTCCTGTCACCGATTTCCCCGCCGCCTGACGCGGCGGGGGCCGCATCGGTGACACCCGCTCGAACAGCGACGGTCCGCGCGGGCCTTGCAGCGCGACAACAATAGGAAAGGATTAGACAATGAGTGTCGATGTGATCATGCCGCAGATGGGCGAGAGTATCGCCGAGGGAACCATCGTCAAGTGGCTCAAGCAGGTCGGCGACAAGATCGACCGCGACGAGCCCCTGTTCGAAATTTCCACCGACAAGGTGGACGCCGAGATTCCCTCCCCCGCCGCCGGCACCCTGCTGGAGGTGCTGGTGACCGAGGGAACCACCGTGGAGATCAACACCGTGGTCGGCCGCATCGGCGCGGCCGGCGAGGCGCCTGCGACTTCGGCACCGAAGACGGCGCCGGCTCCCGCGCCCGCGGCGGCAACACCGGCACCGAAACCGGCGCCCGCGCCGGCTCCCGCCCCCGCTCCCGCGCCGGCCGCATCCGGCAGCCGGGTGGTACGCTCCTCCCCGGTGGTGCAGAAGATCGCCGCCGAGCACAACGTCGACCTCTCCCTCCTCGATGGCACCGGCGAAGGCGGCCGCATCACCAAGAAGGACGTGCTGGGCTACATCGAATCCGCCGCCACCGCGGCGCCCGCCGTTTCGGCGCCTGCCCCTGCGACACCGGCTCCTGCGCCCGCCGCCCGCACTGCCCCCGCGCCCGCACCGAAGCCGCAGGTGTTCGCCGCGGGCCAGGACGAGGTGCGCGAGCCCATGAGCATCATGCGCAGGAAGATTGCCGAGCACATGGTGGTGAGCAAGCATACCTCGCCGCACGTGTACACCATCTTCGAAGTCGACATGCACGAGGTGGTCAAGCGCCGCGAGGCCCTGAAGAAGGAGTTCGCAGGCGAGGGCGTCAAACTCACCTTCCTGCCCTTCTTCATCGAAGCGTGCATCCGCGGTATCAAGGAATACCCCATCATCAACAGCAGCGTGGACGGCGAGACCATCGTCTACAAGAAGAACGTCAATGTGGGCATCGCGGTGGCGCTCGAGAACGGGCTCATCGTGCCGGTAATCAAGGGCGCCGACCAGATGAACCTGCTCGGCCTGGCGCGGACCGCCGGCGACCTGGGCGAGCGCGCACGCACCAAGCGGCTCGTTCCCGACGACGTGCAGGGCGGGACCTTCACCATCACCAACGTCGGCGTGTTCGGCGGCATGTACGGCCTGCCCATCATCAACCAGCCGCAGGCGGCCATCATGGGCATCGGCACCATCGTCAAGCGCCCGGTCGTTATCGACGACGCCATCGCCATCCGGCCCATCGTGTACCTGTCGCTCTCCTACGACCACCGCATCATCGACGGCGCCGACGCGGCCCGTTTCCTGACCGTGGTCAAGCGGGAGCTGGAGAAGCCGGGCGCGTAGCATGACGCTTCCCTCCGGCATTCCGGCGTGCCGCGCCATGGACCTGGGGCTGGTTCCCTATGCCGCGGCGTTCACCACGCAGAAGCGCGAAGTGGAACGCCTGCAGCGGGGCGAGGGCGACGACGTGCTGCTCTATGTGCAGCACCCGCACGTGATCACGGTGGGGCGCAACGCCACCGCGTCCGCGATCCTCGCCGACCGGCGCCTGATCGCGTCGCGCGGGTGCGAAATCGTCACCACCGATCGCGGCGGCGACGTGACCTATCACGGCCCCGGCCAGCTGGTGGGCTATCCCATTCTGCGCCTGGAGGGCTCGCGGCGCGACATCCGCCGCTACGTGTACGATCTGGAAGGGGTTCTCATCGCGGCACTCGCGGACTTCGGCGTCTTCGCGGATCGTCACCCCGTGCACCGCGGTGTGTGGGTGCAGAACCGCAAGATCGCGTCGCTGGGCATCCGCATCTCGCGCTGGGTCACCTGCCACGGGTTTGCGCTCAACGTGAGCACGGACCTGTCCTTCTTTTCGCTCATGAACCCATGCGGGATCGCGGGCTGCACCATGACGTCACTGGAACGCGAGATGCTCTCGCCGGTTTCCATGAATGCGGTGCGCGAGTCCGTTACGCGCCACTTCGGCCCCATCATGGGCCGCCACATGCAGGAGGAGTCGATCGTTCATGTCCACTAAGCCTGTGGCGCCCCGCCCAGAACGGCCCGGGTGGTTCAAGATCCGCCTGCAGACCAACGAAGAGTACCGGCAGGTCAACCACCTGGTATCCAGCCTCAACCTGCACACCGTCTGCCAGGAGGCGCGCTGCCCCAACATCTACGAGTGCTGGGGCCAGGGCACGGCGACGTTCATGATCCTGGGCGACGTGTGTACGCGCCACTGCGGCTTCTGCTCGGTCATGAAGGGAAAGCCCAACGCGCCGGACCCGATGGAGCCGGAGAACGTGGCGGTGGCCATCGAGTCGCTCAAGCTCAAGTACGCGGTGATCACATCGGTGGACCGCGACGACCTCCCCGACGAGGGCGCGGCACACTTTGCCGAAACCATTGCCGCCGTGCGGCGGCGCGTGCCGGACTGCATGGTCGAGGTGCTGATCCCGGACTTCAATGGAAAGAAGGAACTGCTGGACGTGGTGCTCGACGCGCGCCCGGATTGCCTTGCGCACAACATCGAGACCGCGTCGCACCTCTACCGCCGCGTGCGCCCGGTTGCGGTATACGAGAACACGCTCAAGGTGCTCGAGAACTCGGTGCTGTACCGCGACCGGCACGGCATCGAGATGCGCGTCAAATGCAGCATCATGGCGGGCCTGGGCGAAACCATGGAGCAGCTCCTCGACACCCTGCGCGACATCGCCAACACCGGCTGCGACATCATGACGGTCGGCCAGTACCTGCCGCCGAAGAAGGCGGCGCTCCCGCTGGACCGCTACTACACGCCCGAGGAGTTCGCGCACATCAAGAGCGAAGGGCTCAAGATGGGCTTCAGGCACGTCGAGTCCGGCCCGCTGGTGCGCAGCTCCTACCACGCCAGACAGCAGATGGAAGGCACCTCGCGCCAGCCGGCCTGTTAGGGCGCATTGACCGCATGTGCGCGCGGGGTGTATACTAGCAGTTGAATTCCTGCCGCGCACAATAGGAGGCATTCCATGCGAATCATCGCGATGGTGTTGTGCCTTGTCTTTCTCGCCGCACCCGCCGGAGCCAGCCTGGTCGGTCTTTATACGGAACCTCTGCCCGGTGCGTGCGCAGTCGTTCCCATGCCGTTCATCCCGTTTTCCGTGTACGTCGTCCACCATCTCTCCACCGGGACCAAGGCGCTGAGCTTCCGGGTGGCCGCGGAGTTCCCGGCGGGCATGATCAGCCTGGGGGGCACTCCGATCGGGTTCCTGTGCGTGGGTGACTGCGATCCCTACCAGGGGGTGTCGGTATCCCGGCAATGTTCCAGCGCGGACTGGGCGATCTTCCGTCTCGACTTCTTCCCTACCCAGCCGCTGCAGAGTGTGACCTGCTACCAGCTCCGTGTGGTGGGGTACCCTGGCAACGACGTCGTCGCCGTCGACTGCAACGACGTCCAGCAGACGGCCAGCGGCCGGTTCTTCTCGTTCGTGGCCAACAGCTGGGATTGCTGGGACTGTGCGACCCCGGTGGAGTCCACCACCTGGGGCCGCGTCAAGTCGCTGTACCGCTGAGCGCCGCGGCGAGGCGTATCGCGCGAAGCACACCGCCCCTCCCGGGGGCGCAACGCGCCCCCATGCGCCGCGACCGGGGCGCATGCGTTACCCCGCGCCCGCGGCATGCGGATTGCAGCCATGGCATGATCTCCAACCAGCGAGGATTGCCATGGCTACGAAGACACGATCCCTTCGAGACCTGACGTCATTCGGCGACGTCGCCGCGGAAGACGACGCGGTACTCGACTACTTTCTCACCACCGACGCGGTCGCCAGCATCAAGAACGGCGACGTCTTTCTCGTGCTGGGGCGCAAGGGTGCGGGCAAGACGGCGCTGGTACGCCACTTCGCCGAGGGAAACGGCAACGGCGTATCGCGCTCTCTCAACCTGGGCGGTTACCCGTGGGCGGTCCACGCGCAGCGCATGGACCGCGGCTCCTCCGATGTGGAGGCCTACGTCTCCTCGTGGCGTTACCTTATCGCGGTGCAGCTGGCGGTGCTGGCGCTGTCGCGCGCGCCGCGCGCGGCCGACGAGAACGCCAAGGCACTGCAGCACTTCCTGGCCGACAACTACGGCGACGCCATCGACATGGAAGACGTGCTGCGCCCTTCCAAGCTGCGCCTCTCCAGCATGTCCTTCGAACCCATGGTGTTCGGCTGCAAGCTGGGCGGGATCGCGTTGGACCGCGGCAAGACCGACCTCAAGCTGGGGATGGAACTGGACGCGCTCTCGGACATGATCATCGCGTCGGCCCTCAAGCTGGCCCGCTCCGCGGGGGCACCGTCGCTCATGCTCCACTTCGACGAACTGGACCAGGGGATCTCCACCCTCACCGAAGAGCGTGCGCGCATGCTCGCGGGCCTGGTGCTGGCGGCGCGGTCCGTGCGACAGTCGTGCCGCGACGGCGGCGTGCCCGTGCACCCCGTCATCTATTTGCGCTCCGACCTGTGGGACAAGCTCTCGTTTTCGGACAAGAACAAGATCAGCGAATCGCTCGCACTGCGTCTGGAGTGGGACTCGGATTCCCTCATGGAACTGGTGAGCGCGCGGGTGCGCGCCAAGCTGGGCCCGGGCACGTCGTGGGACTCCATCACCACGCCGGATACGCTGCGCGGCTCGTATACCAAGTGGAACTACATCGTGGGCCGCACCTTCCTGCGCCCGCGCGACGTGATAAAGTTCCTCAACTCGGCGCTGCGCCAGGCACGCGCGCGCGACGAGAGCCCGTTGCTGCTCAGCAACCCGGACGTGGTCAACGCGCGCGAGGCGTACTCGGCCTACCTCAAGTCCGAACTGGACGACGAGATCATGGCGCACTGGCCGCAGTGGGAGGAGGCGCTGCAGGCCTGCTCGGCCATCAGCACCATGACCTTCCAGCGCGACGAGTTCGCCGAGGAGTACGAGGAGCGGCGCTCCAAGCACAACACGGTGGGCACCGACGAGGCGCTGGAGATGCTGTACCGCTTCTCCGTGATCGGCTACGAGCGGCGCAGCGGATACGGCGGCAGCTCGTGGGCGTTCCAGTACACCAACCCGGAGGCGGGCTGGGACAACCGCGCCACCCGCTTCAAGGTGCACCTGGGCCTGAAGGAGTTCGCCAAGCTGCGTGAAGACTAGCCGCGACGAGCAATGGGCGCGAGGAAGGGGTTCCAGCGCTTCTCTTCGCCAATGGTGGTGTCGGGGCCGTGGCCGCAGTGGACCACGGTATCGTCTGCCATGGGGAGGAAGCGCTCGAGGGTTCGCATCATGGTCTCGTGATCGCCGCCAGGGAGGTCCGTGCGTCCGATACTCCCCTGGAAGAGCACGTCACCCACGACCACGCGCGGCGGGGTCTCGCCGACAAACAACACGATGATGTGACCCGGGGTGTGGCCCGGCATCAGCATCACCTCGCCACGCAGATTCCCGATATTGACAGTGTCCCCCTCCTCCAGCCAGCGCTGGATGGGGACGGTGCGCGGCACCGGCAGGCCGAACATCTGCGCCTGCGGCCCCACAGCCTGGTAGACGGGCTCGTCGGCGCGGTGCATGAACACCGGCACGCCGAGGGCGTCGACCACCCCCGCCAGACCCGCCACGTGGTCGAGGTGCGCGTGGGTGTTGACGACCGCCTTCACCGTGACACCCATCTCCTCCACCGCGGCCAGGATGCGCGGCGCCTCGTCGCCGGCGTCAAAAATGACCGCCTCGCCGGTTTCGCCGCACGCCACGATGTGACAGTTGCTCTGGAACGGGCCCACCACGAGAGACTCGATGCGGAACATGCGCCTATCCTAGCACGGCGTGCTATATTGCTGCCATGGGTCAGGTCCTCAAGAACACGTTCGCGTGGTCGGTGTCGCGCGACCGCACCTTCCGCGAATGCCCCCGCCAGTACTGGTTCTCGCACTACGGCTTCTGGAGCGGCTGGGAGTGGGGTTCGGACGAGCGCACGCGCGAGATCTACGTGCTCAAGCAGCTCAAGTCGCGGCCCATGTGGGTGGGCGAGGTGGTCCACGAGTGCATCCGCCATTCGCTGGAGAATCTCGCCCGTGGCATCCCGGTGCTCCCGGTGGAGCGCATCCTGGAGATCACGCGCAACCGCATGCGCGAGGACTTCGTGTCGTCTCGCGACGGCCGCTACCACGACAACCCCAAACACGACTGCGGCCTCTTCGAGCACGAGTACCGCCGGCCGGTCACCGACGAGCAGTGGCGCGACACCGCCGACCAGGTGGACCGCTGCCTGCTCAACTTCTACCATTCCGAGGTCTGGGATCAGCTTCAGCGGACAGCCCCGGCGGACTTCCTGGAGGTCGAGCGCCTGTCGCACTTCCTCCTCGACGGGGTCAAGGTGCACGTGAAGCTGGACTGCGCCATCCGCGAACCCGACCACGTCATCGTATGGGACTGGAAGACCGGGCGCCGTGAGGGGTCCGACGCGCGCCTGCAGCTGGCCTGCTACGCCTTCTACCTCCACCAGGCCTATGGAATCCCCATTCACCGCGTACACATGCGGCGCTTCGAGTTGTCGCAGGGCGCGGTGCACACGCGCACCATCGCGGAGCGGGAACTCGACCAGATCCTGGACTACGTGCGCGGGAGCATCGCCGACATGCGCGCGCTCCTGGACGACCCGGAGAACAACCGGGCCACCGAAGATCGCTTTGCCCGCGTAGAAAGGCGCGAGGCCTGCCTTCGCTGCAACTTCCTCAAGGTCTGCGGGCCGGCCATCGACACCACCCCCTGAAGCCGGCTGGAGGCCGCGGAGCAGGCTCCCGGCGGGCGCAACTGGCCCTTGTGCCCGCGCCGGGTTCGTAGTATAAGTGTAAGTGTCACTTTAGGATCGAAGGAGCCATGCCATGATCGAGTACATTCCCGGCCTCGAAAAAGTACCTGCCGCAGAGTCGGCCATCAGCTTTATCGATGGCGAAAAAGGTATCCTCGAATACAGAGGAATCCGGATCGAAGACCTGGCCGCGCACAGCACGTTCGAAGAGGTTGCATTCCTCCTCCTGAACGGGCGTCTCCCCGCGGAGAACGAGCTCGCCGAATTCAACCGTCGCGTCGCGAAGGCGCGTGTTTTGAGTCCCGAACTCCAGAAAGTCGTGTCCTGTACTCCGAAAAGCGCACACCCGATGTCCGCGCTGCAAACCGCGGTGGCCGCCGTCGGTATGGTGGGCGAACACCGGAACGTCTACGACGAAAAGACGCGCGAGGACTGTGCGATCGAGTTCATCGGGAAGTTCCCGTCGCTGGTCGCCGCCATCTACCGGGTGCGTCACGGAAAGAAGGTGGTCGAGCCCGATCCGTCGCTGACCATCGCCGCCGACTTCCTGCATATGTTGAGCGGTGAGAAGCCGGACACCAACAAGGCCCGCGCGATGGACATCTGTCTCATCCTTCACGCGGACCACACCATGAACGCGTCCACCTTCACCGCGCGTGTGACCGCATCCACGGAGTGCCAGCCGGCGGCGGCGATCTCGGCGGCGGTCGGCAGCCTGTCCGGCCCGCTGCACGGTGGCGCCAACGAAGCCGTCCTGCACATGCTGGAGGAGATCGGCTCCCCCGGTGCGGTGGGACCGTACTTTGAGAAGAAGCTCGAGCGCCATGAGAAGATCATGGGCATGGGTCACCGGGTCTACAAGACCAAGGACCCGCGCGCCACGATCCTCCAGGGCCTCGCCCGCGACCTGTTCGAGAAGTTCGGCAGCTCACCGCTGTACGATATCGCGGTCGAACTGGAGCAGATGGCGATCGCCAAGCTGGGCCCGCGCGGGATCTATCCCAACGTGGATTTCTACGCCGGCATCGTCTACAACCGGCTGGCAATCCAGACCGACCTGTTCACGCCCATCTTTGCGGTGTCGCGCGTCGCAGGCTGGTCGGCGCACTGGATGGAGCAGATGCGGCATAACCGTCTCTTCCGCCCGACACAGGTCTACCAGGGGCAGCACGAGGTTCCCTACGTGCCCATGTCGGAGCGCAAGGAAGGGGTCAGGGCATCCTGACCCGTCAGTCGCCCCCTTGGTCGCGAGACGAAAAAGCCGCCCGGGAAACCGGGCGGCTTTTTCACATCCGCGGGGAACCGGGAACCCGGTTCCTGATCAGTAGTCGTCGTCCTCGTCCTCCTCGCCGTTATCATCATCATCGTCATCATCATCGTAGTCGTCATCATTGTCATCTTCGTAGTCGTCATCATCGTCACTGCCGTAGGACGAACTCCCCGCTCCGTAGTCGCGCATGCACTCTTCGGAGCAGAAGACCTCCTCGTCGACGTATAGCGCGTCGCCCCCGATGTTCTCGCCGCAGTAAGCACAGTTTTCCATTGCCGTCGACCTCTCGATGTTGGGACGTCCCCCGGCCACACCCGCCGGCTCCTACCCGGCGCGCCTGCAAACGGGGGACGGATTTGCTAATTAGCGGGGCGCGGCGGCGGTGTCAACGGAAATCGGGCGCGCCCGCCGCCGATGTCATTCCGCGGGCTTGCCGGAACGTCCTACGCGCGGCGCGGATCGGGGCATCCCCGTCGATTGTTCGGGCTCCCGGGGGTCAAATGCCCCATGGGGACGCCCCCGAACACCCCCGGGACGATCCGCCGGGCCGCGACCCATACTTCTAATAGGTTGAAATATATAGAGTTAAGTCTTGTGCCCCCCCCGGGGGGGCGGGCGTGGTATATCCGTTGCTGAATCCATTCTGGCTTCAGTCCGGTTGTTCCGCAGATTTTTCTCCCGGAGACCATAATGGCTTCCCTACGAACCTCGCTCAATCCGCTCGTGGACGAAGGCATCGTCATTACCGGGGCTATCGAGCCCGCGTACATGGAAGTCCTCACGCCCGATGCGCTGCGCTTCGTGGCGGACCTCGCACGCCGCTTCAGCGCGCGCCGGGGTGAACTCCTCAAGCTGCGGGCGATCCGCCAGCATGAGATCGACGCCGGGCACTTCCCGGACTTTCTCCCCGAGACCCGGCCTATCCGCGAGGCCACCTGGCGGGTGGCGCCCATTCCCCGCGACCTCGAGGACCGGCGGGTCGAGATCACCGGACCGGTAGACCGCAAGATGGTGATCAACGCGTTGAACTCCGGCGCCAACACCTACATGGCCGACTTCGAGGACTCGAATTCGCCCACCTGGGAGAACTGCGTGCTGGGGCAGGTCAACCTGCGCGACGCCGTGCGGCGCACCATCCAGTACACCAGCCCCGAGGGCAAGCAGTACGCGCTGGGAGAGACCACGGCCGCGCTCCTGGTGCGCCCGCGCGGGTGGCACCTGGACGAGCGGCACATGCGCGTGGACGGCAACGCGGTTCCGGGCGGGCTGTTCGACTTCGGGCTGTTCTTCTTCCACAACGCGGAGGAGCTGATGTCGCGCGGCTCTGGCCCCTACTTCTACCTGCCCAAGATGGAAAGCCACCTGGAGGCGCGGCTGTGGAACGACGTCTTCGTGCGCGCGCAGGAAACCATGGGCATTGCCAAAGGCACCATCCGCGCCACCGTGCTCATTGAGACCATCCTGGCGGCGTTCGAGATGGACGAGATCCTGTACGAGCTCCGCGAGCACTCATCGGGTCTCAACTGCGGGCGCTGGGACTACATCTTCTCGTTCATCAAGCGCTTTCGTAACCACGCGGCATTCGTGCTTCCGGACCGCGCCACCGTGGGCATGGACCGTCACTTCCTGAAGTCATACGTGGACCTGCTCATCAAGACCTGCCACCGCCGCGGCATCCACGCCATGGGCGGCATGGCGGCACAGATCCCCATCAAGAACGACCCCGCGGCCAACGATGCCGCCATCGAGAAGGTGCGCGCCGACAAGCTGCGCGAGGTGCGCGCGGGACACGACGGCACCTGGGTGGCCCACCCCGGGCTGGTGCCGGTGGCGAAGGAGATCTTCGACACCCACATGAAGACGCCCAACCAGATCCGCATTGCCCGCTCCGAGGTCGACGTCACCGCAGAGGACCTGATTGCCGTGCCGGACGGCACCATCACCGAGCAGGGCCTGCGCACCAACATCAATATTGGTGTGCTCTACCTGGAATCGTGGCTGCGCGGCTCCGGGTGTGTTCCCCTCTACAACCTCATGGAAGACGCCGCCACCGCCGAGATCTCCCGCGCCCAGGTGTGGCAGTGGGTGCGCCACGACGCGCGCATGGACGACGGCCGCACTGTCACCCGGGACCTCGTGCACGCCGTCCTGCGCGAAGAGATGGCGCGCATCCGCGCCGAGGCCGGCGAGGAAGCCTGGGCGGCGGGGCGCTTCGAGACCGCTTCCAAGTTGTTTGCCGGAATGATGACAAACGAGGAGTTCGCCGAGTTCATGCCCTCGCTGGCGTATGAATTCCTCAAATGAACGAACTCGCCTAAATCTCCGAACCGACGTGAGCCAGACGCACCCAGGAGGACACTTGCACATGGAAAGGCGCACGTTCATCAGAAAGACAATGGCGGAATGGGACACGTCTTCGCGCTGGGCCGGCATCGACCGGCCCTACACCGCGGAAGACGTATGGAAGCTGCGGGGCTCGTATCACATCGAGCACTCGCTGGCGCGCATGGGCGCGGACCGGCTGTGGAGCCTGCTCCACTCCGAGCCCTACGTCCACTCGCTCAGCGCCGTCACCGGCAACCAGGCCATCCAGCACGTTCGCGCGGGGCTCAACGCCATCTACGTGAGTGGCTGGCAGACCGCCGCCGACGCCAACACGGCCTCGGCGGTATATCCCGACCTCTCGCTCTACCCGTGCGACAGCGTCCCCCAACTGGTGGGGCGCATCAACAACGCGCTCCTGCGCGCCGACCAGATCCACCACCACAAGGAGGGCAGGCAGAACGGCAACGGCGCCCACTGGCTGGCCCCCATCGTGGCGGACGCGGAGGCGGGTTTCGGAGGCACGCTGCACGCCTTCGAGATCATGAAGGCGATGATCCGCGAGGGCGCGGCGGGCGTGCACTTCGAAGACCAGCAGGCGTCGGTGAAGAAGTGCGGACACCTGGGCGGCAAGGTCATCGTGCCCACCCAGGAGTTCATCACCAAGCTGATCTCGGCGCGGCTCGCGGCCGACGTCATGGGTGTCCCCACCGTCCTGATCGCGCGTACCGACGCGGGCAGCGGCGGGCTCATCACCAGCGACATCGACCCGTACGACCACGAGTTCCTCACCGGTGAGCGCACCCACGAGGGATTCTTCCGCGTGCGCGCCGGCCTCGAGCAGGCCATATCGCGCGGGCTCGCCTACGCGCCCTACGCGGATCTCTTGTGGATGGAGACGTCGCACCCGGACCTGCAGGAGGCGCAGGACTTCGCGGACGCCATCCACGAACGCTTCCCGGGCAAGATGCTGGCGTACAACTGCTCGCCCTCGTTCAACTGGCGCAGCAACCTGGACCAGAAGACCATCGGCGAATTCCAGCAGCGCCTCGCCGCCATGGGCTACAAGTACCAGTTCGTGACGCTGTCCGGTTTCCACTCGCTCAACTTCGCCATGTACGAGTTGGCGCGCGGGTACCGCGATCGCGGCATGGCGGCATACTCGGAGCTGCAGCAGGCGGAGTTCACCGCCGAGAAGCTCGGCTACGAAGCGGTGCGGCACCAGGAGTTCGCGGGTACGGGCTACTTCGACGCGGTCACCGAGATTGCCAGCCAGGGCATGACGTCCACGCTGGGCATGGCGGGGTCCACGGAAGAAGAGCAGTTCTAGGTTTCGCAGGGCACGGGGCCGGGCGCCGAGCTTTCTCCTCCTTCGGCGGCGCCCGCCCCGTCCCGCTGGTTCTCCGTCACACCTCCGGCGCACTTTCGCGCGCTTTGCCCGGCGGCCATCGCGTGCTATGATGCCGGACATGCCCTCCCTTCACGAACTCTTCGCCGGCCAGGTGGAACAGTTGCGCGCCGAGCGCGAGCAGTTGCTCGCCGGCCGCGGTGAGCGTGAGATCTCGCGGGTCACGGTGGCGCAGGCCCACGGTGGCCTGCGCGGAGTCAACGCGCTCATTTGCGATACCTCGACGGTGGACCCCGAGCGGGGCCTCTTCATCCGCGGCATACCCGTCACCGATCTTCTGGACCGGTTCCCCGAAGACATATTCTTCCTGCTGCTCATGGGCCGTTTGCCCTCCAACGAGGAAACCAAGCTGGTCCGCGACGAGATCGCCGCGCAGGAACGCGTGCCCGAGCCGGTGTGGCGCGTGATCGACGAGATGTCGGCCGGCAGTAATCCCATGGCAATGCTGGCAACGGGGCTGCTGGCGCTCGAAAACGAATCCGTGATGAGCTCGGGCTACGACCGGGGACTCAAGCGCGAGGACTACTGGAAGGCCACCCTCACCGACGCGCTGCGCGTGCTGGGCTCGCTGCCCACCCTGGGCGGCGGTGTGTACCGCATGCGCTTCAAGAAGGGGCCGCGCTTTGCGCACGATCCCCTGCTGGACTGGTCGCAGAACTACTGCGCCATGTGCGGGGTGCGCAAGCCGGTGTTCTTCGAGGCCATGCGCCGCGCCGCCATCCTGCAGAGCGACCACGAGGGCGGCAACGTGTGCGCGTTCACCTGTCATACCGTGGGCTCGGTGCTCTCCAACGCGTTTCTCGCGGTGAGCGCGGGCTTCAACGGACTGGCCGGACCGCTGCACGGGCGCGCGGCCAAGGAAAGTACCGACTGGGTGGTGGATGCGGTGACGCGCTACCGCGGCATTCCCACCGACGCTCAGGTGGAAGAATACGCCGCCGAGACGCTCAAGAACGGGCGCGTGATCCCCGGGCACGGTCACGCGGTACTGCGCGACCAGGATCCGCGCTTCACCGCCATGCTGGCGTTCGGCAAGGAGCACTTCGGGGGTGACCCCGTGTTTGCAACGGTCGAGAAGATGTCGCGTATCGTGCCCGAGATACTCAAGCGGCAGGGCAAGGCGAAGAACCCCTACCCCAACGTGGACTTCGGGATGGGCGCGGTGTGGCACCACTTCGGCATCACCGAGACGGACTACTACACGGTGCCATTCGCGATCTCGCTCGCGATGGGCATGCTGGCGCAGCTGGTCATCAACCGCGCCATCGGCAGCCCCATCCTGCGGCCGCGCAGCGTCACCTCGGAGTGGGTTCGCTCGCAGTAACCTCGCGGGCCGCGCCCGCGATTCCAACGGAGATTCGCATGAGCAACCATGTCTACAAGCAGATCGAACTGACGGGATCGTCGACGAAGAGTATCGAAGACGCGGTGCAAGTCGCCCTGACCAAGGCCGCGGAGACGGTGCGCAACATGCGCTGGTTCGAGGTGACCGACATGCGCGGCCACATTGCGGATCAGAAGCTGGGCCACTGGCAGGTAACCATCAAGGTGGGCTTCACGCTGGACGACTAGGCTGCCTGTTGCGGCCGCTTGCAAATCCCATTGCATGGCTGTTGCGATTTCGCATTGCGCGCGACGCGTCGTGCCGCGCGAAAACTTCTTGCATCCAACACTTTCATGTTGACTACTTAGCTAACATGTGCGATGTTCGTTGCATGAAGCTCCTCCCATTTTGCACTCGTATCAATGAGGAGTTGTCATGTCGCTACACACACTCTCCGACCGTGAGATTCTCTCCCGCACGCTCGATATCTCCCGCCGCGAACGCAGGCTGACACTCCGGGTCCTGCTGCATCTCATTGAAGTAGAACGCCGGCGCCTGCACCTCAAGCAGGGCTACTCGTCGTTGTTCGACTACTGCCGCTCTGCGCTGAAATACTCCGAGTCCTCGGCCGTGCGGCGGGTCCGGGCGGCGCGTTGCGTGCGGCGCTTTCCGGAGGTGTTCACACTCCTTGAGGCAAACGAGATCTCCGTGTGCGCGCTCTCGAGGATCGCGCGCGTGCTCTCGGTTTCCAACAGCCATGCGCTGCTGGAGCGCGTTCGAGGAAGATCACTCCGCGAGATCGATGCGATCGTGGCCGAGTACGCGCCGCGGCCGAAGCCACGCGAAATCGTGCAGCCGGTCGTTGTCCCGGTACGCCGGCCGGTGGCGGCTACGACTTCCCCCGTCGTGACAGCGGCCGCCGCCGCGGATACAGCCGACGCTTGTGAAAAGCGTGCTTACCGCCACAGCGGCGGTAAGAATGTTACCACCTCTGTGGAGCCGGACGAACGTCCGGCCGTTCTCACCGAGAAGCGCATGCTGATGCGCTTCTCCGGCAGCGAGGCGTTCATGGCCAAACTCGCGAAGGTGCGCTCACTGGCCTGGCATCGTTTGTCTCCGGATGCGTCGTTGGAGGAGGTATTCGAGCTCGCGCTGGATGCCTTCATCGAAGCCAACGATCCTGTGAGGCGGCGTGAAAGGCGCGTCCAGGCGCGCGCAAGCGCGTCTCATGAGAAGCGGGCGGGCACCCAGCAACTCGATGTGCACACGCGGCGATCCGGCGACAACGCCAGGAGGCTCCCGGTCGCCGTCCGTGACGAGGTGTTTGTCAGGGACAAGAACCGCTGCACGTTTGTGGGTGCGAATGGCAGAAGATGCGGATCCACGCGTGCCTTGCAGGTCGATCACATCGTGCCGGTGGCGCGGGGCGGGCCAGGGACGGCCGATAATCTAAGACTGCTGTGCGCGTATCATAATAGACTGGAAGCGGAGAGACTGCTGGGGGCGGCTACCATGGACAGGTTTCGTCAATCGGCATGCCGATGGGGCGGATCGGAATCTTGATGGTTCCCACGAAGATCGACGTGGCGTCCTCCCAGCGCGCGCCCGGCTTGCCATGGAAATACAGGCAGGTGATATTCAACTCGCCGGGCAGAAGCCGGAAGGCATCGGGAAAGAACGAAAACGCCATCCCCCGCACGATGCGCTCGCCGGGATGGAGGACGGAAGCCGCCCGGGGCAGCCGCGCACCTTCGCACTCCGCGGGCGGCACATCCAGGGATGGAAAGAGCAACGAGTCCGGAAAGTTCCCGGGCCCACCGAACCCGATGCACTCGAAGTGGTCGGGTCCCCAGTTGTAACGCGTCTCCCAGAGTGACAGGCAGCCGGAATCGGTCAGCGGCGTATCCGAGACATTCGTCCCCTCCGCGATCACATTCACAACCACCGAGTCACCCTGCTCGGTTAGGACATAACGCATCGATAACACGACATCGTCGTACCGAATCGTATCCGTCGATGCCCGGTAGCGCCAGTCACCCACAAGTCCGGCCCTTCGCGCGATAGCCTCGAGCTCTTCGTCAACTTCCTGGCTTTCGAGTTGTTTTTCGTCCCGCTCCGGAGCCCGGCGCCACCACGGAGGCGTTCTTATCTCCTCCCGGCGAACCTCCACCGGCTTCATGACAACCGCAACCCGCGTTGTGTCCTTCAGCCGGACAACGACGTGCTCGTCCGCGTTTTCGTAACCCATGGCCATTACCCGGAGCGTGTAGTAACCGCACGGCGCCCGAAATCGAAACACGCCGGATGAATCCCCCATCACGCCCACACGCGTTTCCGGGAGCAGGATATTGGCGTACGGAATCGGCTTCCCGCCGTCCGTGACACGGCCTTCGATCCAGCCCGATTGTGCGGAGGCAACCGGCGCGAGTGCGGCCAGGAGCAGCAAGGCAACGAGAAGCACGCGCTTTCTCACAATTCGAGAACGCCCCCCGGTTCCACGACGCGTGCGCGCAACCCCTTCGCTTCGACTTTCCTGACGAAGCCGTCCGCATCCGCTTTCACCACCGGAAAGGTGTTGTAGTGCATCGGCACGTGGAGTTTGGCTCGAATGAGCTCGCACGCCTTCACCGCATCGTCGACACCCATGGTGAAGTTGTCCCCGATGGGCAGCATGCACAGGTCAAAGGGCCCGTTGAGCTCGGCGATGAGCTGCATGTCCAGAAACACCCCCGTATCCCCGGTGTGGTAAAGTCTTTTATGATCTATAGTTAGCAGGATGCCCGCGGGGCTGCCCAGGGCCTCGCCGTCCGGACCGGTGGAGCCATGATGCGCGATCACCAGCTTCACCCGCCCGAACGGAAAGTCGAACCCGCCGCCGATGCTCATGCCGTGGGTCCTGCAGCCGCGCGCAGCGAAGTAGTTGGCGATCTCGAAGTTCGCCACCACCAGCGCGCCGGTCTTCTTTGCGATCACCTCGGTATCCCCGATGTGATCGCCGTGGCCGTGCGAGAGCAGGATGGCGTCGAGCTGCTTGAACGCCTCCGGCCTGACGTCCGCCGCGGGATTATCCGTGAGATAGGGATCGATCAGAACGCGATGCTTCGCGCCCTGGATCTCCCAGCACGAGTGGCCGTGAAAAGTGAGTTTCATGATGGACTCCTCTTCTGCGGCCTGTGGCAACCCCGCGGCGGCGCTACTTCGCCGGCGCGATGTTCTTGTTCACCCGGAACAGGTTGTCCGGGTCCCACGCCTGCTTGACCTCGCCCAGGCGTTTCATGTTACCGCCGAACGCGTCCTGGATGCGATCCCCCGCCTCGTCGGCGTTGAGGAAGTTCACGTACGTCCCCCCGGTGGAGAACTGCTTGAGATCCTTCCACGCGTTGCGCGCCCAGTCGATGTTCTTTGCGTCGTCGGCGGCGTTGTCCCAGGCCGCGGTAATATTGAACAGCCCGCCGGTGCCGCGGTTTCCCACCGCGGAGTGGCTGTTGGGCAGTCTTCCGATGGCACCGCCCAGCTGGAACAGGATGGCGGCGGAGTGCGGCGAGACTATCTTGTCTCCGTGCTCCTTGAGCTTTGCAAACACCTCGGGCTCGAAACCAGAGACATACTCCGACTTCCAGTAGTAGCGCCGCCCGTTGGGCTGGGTGGCATCGAGCAGGCTCTGTTGGGTCACGTAGGGGCGGCGCTGCATCACGTCGCCCACCGGTTTGCCGAACCCTTTTATGGGTGCCAGCAGCTTCTCGCCGTCGGCCACCTTGCCGGTGTGGCAGCCGATGATGATGGCAACCGGTTTTCCGTGCACATCCTTATCGATCCACGGCGCGGGCGGCGCCAGGCGCAGGATCAGCACCAGGGTGAGATCCTCGGGCGCGGCCGCGGCCGACTTGCGGAACAGCTCCATGACCTCCACCGCGGATTCGCCTCGCCACGCCACCGCGCCCCCCACGATCTCGGGGCCCACGGGATAGAGCGAGTACTCGATATTGGTCACCACGCCGAAGTTTCCGCCGCCACCGCGCAGCCCCCAGAACAGGTCCTTGTTCTCCTTCTCGCTGGCGCGAACGATCTTCCCCTCCGCCGTCACCAACGTCATGGAACGAACGCTGTCGCTGGTCCAGCCGCACTGGCGGGACATGTAGCCGAAACCACCGCCCAGGGTGAGACCGGCGATACCGGTGAGCGAAACGAAACCCAGCGGCGCCGCCAGTCCGTGCAGCTGGGTTTCCCGGTCCACGTCGCCGAGGAGGCACCCGCCCTGTGCATGCGCGATGCGCCCGGCCGGGTCCACCCACACGCCGCGCATGGCACCCATGTCCAGCAGCAGGCCGCCGTCGCAGCAGGCCAGCCCCGCGATGTTGTGTCCGCCGCCCTTCATGGAGAGCGCGATGCCATGCTGGCGCGCGAAGTTTACGACGGTGACCACGTCCGCCACGCCCAGGGCGCGCACCACCAGCGCCGGGTGGCGGTCGATCATTCCGTTCCAAAGGGTGCGCGAGGTGTCATAGCCTGGAGATCCGGCGAGGTGCAGCGATCCGCGCAGTGCGGCGCGCAACGCGTCCACGTGCTTGACGTCCACTTCGATGGGCTTTCCTTCTCGGCTGGTTGCGGCCAGATTCGACATGGGTTGTTGCTCCTTGAAAGGCGCTGCCGCGCAGCGCCGGTTACGGCAGCACGGTGCCCCGGCATTCGCCGAAGCCGATGCGCACCGCGTCGTCTTTCGTACAATACGCCCGGATGATCACGGTGTCCCCGTCCTCGAGAAACTTTCTCGTTTCCCCCGAGGGAAGCTCGATGGGTTCGGTCCCCCGCCAGGTGCGCTCCAGGAGGCACCCGGCCGAGTCGCGCGCCTCGCCCGACACGGTGCCGCTGGCCAGCAGGTCTCCCGGCCGCAGGTTGCAGCCGTTGCTGGCGTGGTGCGCCAGCATCTGACCCAGCGTCCAGTACATGTCCTTGAAGTTGGCGCGGCTCACGCGCACACCCTCGAAGCCATCGGAGCGCATCTGCGGCGACTCGATGAAGGCCTCGACGGTGATATCGAAACCGCCCTCGCGCTGGTCGGCGTCGTCGGCCAGGTACGGCAACGGCGCCGGGTCACCGTCGGGCCGCGCGAAAGCAGGCGTACGAAACGGCGCCAGCGCATCCAGGGTGACGATCCACGGCGACACCGTGGTGGCGAAGTTCTTGGCCAGGAACGGCCCCAGCGGCTGGTACTCCCACTTCTGAATGTCGCGCGCGCTCCAGTCGTTCACCAGGCACAGCCCGAAGAGGTGGGCGCGCGCATCGCCGAGCGCGATGGCCTCGCCGCGCGGGTTGCCGGGACCAACGAAGGCACCCACCTCTACCTCGTAGTCGAGCAGGCGCGACGGCCCGAACGAAGGCGCCTGCGCGTCGTCGGCCTTCGTCTGTCCCGAGGGCCGTTTGACCGGCGCACCCGAAACCACGATGGACGACGCGCGCCCGTGGTAGCCGATGGGCACGTGCTTGTAATTGGGCAGCAGCGGGTTGTCGGGACGGAACATGCTGCCCACGTTGGTGGCGTGGAACACCGACGCGTAGAAATCCGTGTAGTCGCCAATTTCGGCCGGCAGGAGCATTTCCACGTCGGTCATCGCGTACAGCGCGGTCTCCACCGAGCGGCGCGCCGCCAGCGAATCCTCGTGATCGGTGGACAGCAGCTGCGAGAGCCGCTCGCGCAGCGCGCTCCAGCACTCCGGTCCCAACGCCATCAGCGGGTTGAGCACCGGCTCCGCGCAGGCCTCCACGGCACGCCGCGCCGGTCCGGTGAAGAACGCGGCGCGCAGCGCGGACACGTCCAGCACGCGATCGCCGATGGCCACGCCGACGCGCGGAGAGTCGTCGCCCTCCCAGTCGCGGAACACGCCGAAGGGGAGGTTCTGGATGGGAAAGTCGGTCTTGCCGTCGTTGGCCGATTCCACCCAGGAGCGAAGATCGGCGCGATGCGTATCGTTGGTCATGTGAGCAATCCAGTCTTGATGAGGTCATCCACCGGCTCTCGAAATGAACACGATCCAAACGAGATCGCGAACCGGCGGCGAATGGTGGTGATCTCGTCGCGCGAGACGCGATAGTCGCGCCACGCAACGTGGTCGTCGGCAAATTCGATGTCGTCGACCGTACCGCGATGCATCAGTGCGTTGGCGTCGGCCAGGGTCATCCCATTGTAGTGGAAGGCGGCGGTCAGGAAAACGTTGAGATAACCGTGCATGACCGCCCGCGGCGCGTCGGCCTCGTAGGTGAGCGGCTGCATGGCCCGCAGCGGGTGGTGCAGCCCCGCCGTCGCCTTGAATCCAGCGCCGGTGGCGTAGCAGCCGCGGATGAATCGCGCCACGTCTTCCGGCGACGGAATCGCCTCCGCGGCCACACCGCCGGTGCGGATCTTGGCGCGCAGCTTGTGCCCCGCGATGACCCCGATCAGTTCGCGCGGATCCTCGCCCGCCGGGATCTCCACGAACGCGCGCAGCCCCGGCGGCACCGCCGCCGCGACCCGGTCGATGGCGGCCCTGTCGGCGGCCTTCACCTCCACCGCATCCACCACCGCACCGGCGCCCAGCGCATTGAACGCCCCCACCCGCGCCACGTCACCCTCGATGTCGGCGCCGGCCAGCGCCGATACCCGCCAGTGGTGCTCGGCATCGAGCACCTCGGCCGCCCGCATGGTGTCCAGCAGTTCGTCCAGGCGTGCCACCGGAGCGACAAAGCGCCCCAGCATCCACGCGTGGGCGTCACGCCGGCAGGCGGCATAGTTGCGCACCGCGGCATCCATGTTGAGCGTGGCCGGCGGGAACAACCCGGCGTAGTCGACGATGGTGTGCAGGAGGGCGTGCAGTGTCCTGGGCGTGGAACGGGTCACGACTTGTCCGGTTGAAGAAGGTCGGGGCCGATGTCATCGATGGTCGGGCAGCCACACAGCGCCATGGCGTTGTCGATCTCGGCGCGCAGAATCTCGAGCACCCGCGTGGCGCCGCGTTCGCCGTCCACCGCGAGGCCCCACAGCACGGGCCGCCCCAGCAACACGGCGCGGGCCCCTCGCGCGACAGCCTTGATCACGTCGATGCCACGCCGCACGCCGCCATCCACGTACACCTCCGCGCGCCCCCCCGCGGCGTCCACCACGTACGGCAGCGCGTCGATGGTGGCCGGGGCGGTGTCGAGTTGGCGGCCGCCGTGGTTGGAGACCACAATGCCGCTCGCACCCAGCGAAACCGCGCGGCGGGTGTCATCGGCACGCGCGAGCCCCTTGATGATCAGCGGCAGACTGGTGATGCCGCGCAGCCACTCCACGTCGCGCCACGAGATGGCGGGGTCGAGGAAATCATGTACGTAGGCCGAAAGCCCGGAACCCTCGGATTGCCGCGCAACCGTCCCCTGCCCCGCCGCGAGCAGGTTCTTCACACTCAGGCCATCGGGCAGCGAGAAGCGGTTGCGCACGTCGCGCTCGCGCTGGCCCATCAGCGGCGCGTCCACGGTGAGCAGGATGGCGCCGCAACCGGCGGCTTCGACGCGCGCAACCAGGTCCCGGGTGGCTTCGCGGTCCTTGTAGATGTAGAGCTGGAACCACAGCGGTCCGGGCGCCGCCCGGGCAATGTCCTCCACGTCCGTGTTGGAAAGCGTGCTCACGATCATGATGGTGCCCGCCGCCCGCGCGGCGCGCGCGGTGGCCAGTTCACCCTCCGGGTGCGCCATGCGGTGGAAAGCCGTCGGCGCCACCAGCACCGGCATGGAAACGCGTTCGCCGAGGACGGTGGTCTCTGTGGAACGCCCGCTCACGTCAACCAGGGTGTGGAACCACAGGGGGATGCGATCGTAGGCGCTGCGGATGTCGCGCAGGGTCAGCTCGTCCAGCGCGCCACCGGCGTAGTAGTCGTAGACCATCTTCGGCAGACGCGATGCCGCCGCGCGTTCGAAGTCGGCCAGGTTGACGAGGGGTTCACTCGCGGTCACCAGGGTCACCTCTCGACGACGCGCCGCACGGCTTCGATGACGTCCGCGACATCGGCATCGCTGAGTCTAGGTGAGAGCGGCAAACTGACGGTCTCGCGCCCGATACGCATGGCACTGGGAAACTCCTCCGGTTTCCACCCGAAGCGCGCCTGGTAATAGGGATGCTCGGGAACGCTCAGGTAGTGCACGCCCACGCCGACGTTCTGCGCCTGGACGGCGCTGAGGAAATCGTCACGGCTGATGCCGGAGCGCCCCTTCGCCACCATGATGGTGTAGAGGTGCAGAGCGTGGCGCGTGTCCTCGTCCGGTTCGCACGGAACACCGATGGGGAAGTGCGCAAACGCCTCGTTGTAACGATCCCATATCTCTTTACGAAGCAACCAGTTAGGTTCAACGCGGCGCAGCTGATGGATGCCGATGGCCGCCTGGATGTCCATCATGTTGTACTTGAAGCCGGCCTCGACCACCTGGTAGTGCACCCATCCGGAGTCGCTGAAACGCTTCCACGCATCCTTGCTCATGCCGTGCAACGCGAGCACCTTGATGCGCGCCGCCAGCGCCTCGTCATGCGCCAGCACCATGCCGCCCTCGCCGGTGATGACGTTCTTGGTCACGTAGAAACTGAAACAGCCGAACTGGCCGAACAGCCCCGCTTCCTTCCCCTTGTAGCGCGCCTCGATGGCGTGGGCGCAGTCCTCGATCACCATGAGGCCGCGCTTTTCCGCGATCTTCATGATGGCGTCCATGTCGCACGGCCGTCCGGCGAAGTGCACCGGCATGATGGCCTTGGTGCGCGGGGTGATCTTCTCCTCGATGTGCGCGGGATCGATGTTCATGCTGCGCGGATCCACGTCGGCGAGCACCGGCGTTGCGCCGGTATGAATGATGGCGTTGACCGAGGCGCAGAATGTGAGCGGCGTGGTGATGACCTCGTCGCCCTCACCCACCCCGGACGCCAGCATGGCCAGGTGCAGCGCCGCGGTGCACGAGTGGACCGCGGCGGCGTGCGGCGCCCCCTTGTACTGCTTGAAGTCGTCCTCGAAGCGGGCCACCTTGGGTCCGGTTCCGAGCCATCCGCTGCGGATGGAATCCACGACCTCGTCGATTTCTGCCTGTTCGATCTGGGGCGCACCGAAGACCAGGAAGCGGTCCCTGGGGCGGACGGGTTTGTCTTGCATTCGTCGCTATCCTCTTGGGTTGCTGTGGGGGTCTGAGATTACCACGGAAGCCGCCGGCCGGGCAATCCGTGCCACCTAGGAGCGCACCACGGCCAGCATGCGCACGATTCGCGGCCGTTCCAGCCAGCCGAGCCAGCCCAGGTAGACCGCCAGGGACACGCCCATCATGACCACCAGCTCCACCGCGGCGTTGGGCCAGGGCAACACCCGGTGCGCCAGGAGGCAGATGGCGCAGGCCACCAGCGACGGCCACAGGAACGGAAACAGGCGGCTCATGAATTCGCGCAGCGTCATCCCCACCAGCTTGCGTCTCAGCAGCACGTGGGTCGGGAACATCACCACGGTGATGACGATCACCAGCGCCCACGCGATCCCCTCCAGGCCGAAGCGGGATCCGATCCAGATTCCCACCATGATCAGCGACGTGCGCAGAATATTAATGTAGAAGCCCAGGTCGGCGCGCCCGCATGCCAGCAGCAGGCTGCCGGCCGGGCTGGTGAGCGACCAGGTCAGGCCCACCACGCACAGGATGCGCAGCAGCGGGATGGTGGGCTCGTAGTCCGGTCCCAGCTGTACGCGGATGAACGCCGGAGCCAGCGCGAAGAGGCCGACGTAGAGCGGAATCGTCACCGCGCCCAGCATCTCCATCAACTCCAGGTAGCCGTTGCGCAGGCGGTTGCGGTCCGCCTGCACGGCGGAGAAGACCGGGAAGGCCACGCGCGTGAAGATGGGATTGATGATCTGGTAGGGCCGCGCGATCAATCGGTACGCGAGTTCGTAGTAGCCCAGCGGGCCGGGCCCCATGAGGATGCCGATCACGATCTTGTCCAGGTGCTGGCCCAGCAGGCTCAGCGTGCGTTCGCCCATCTGAAAGAGGCCGAAGTGGACGAAGCGGCGACATTCGCGCGGCACGAAGCGCAGCAGCGGCCGCCACGTGGACCAGCCCACGGTGGCCAGGAGCACGGACTTCACCGCCGTCAGCAGCACGGTTGCCCACACCAGCGACCACACGCCATACCCGTGCAGCGCCAGGAAGATGCCCGTCGCCGCGCTCAACAACAACGCCGCCGTCTCGATTACCGCCAGGCGGCGGAAGCGGAGGTCGCGCTCCATCAGGGACTGGAACTGCTGTCCCATGGGCCCGATGATGAACACCACGCTCACCACGCGCACCATGTCGACCAGCGCGGGCTGGTGATAGATGCGCGCAAAGAGGGGTGCCCCGAGCCACACCAGCCCGGACACCACGATTCCGGCGCTCACGTTGAGCCAGTAGAGGCTCGAGAGTTCTTCACGGTTGGCGTTGCGGTAGTGAATGATGGCGTTGCTGACACCGGCATCGGTGAACGTCTGCGCAAAGGCCATCACCACGTTGACCATCGCCATCAGCCCGAAGTCCTCCACGCGCAACAGCCGGGCGAGGACGGCAAGCTGGACGAACTGCGTCGCGATGCGCAATGCCGTGGACGTCCCCGTCCAGCGGGCCCCGGAGGTGGCGCGGCGGCGCAGGTGCTTGATATCGACTTCGCTGGTCATGGCAGTGGGGCGGTCACGCGTCCCGGTAGAAAGGCTCGAACTGCGCCATCAGCGGGCTGTCGCCGCAGATGCGCTCCACCGAGTCGCGAACCTGCGGGGTCACGCGCGCCACCCAGTCCCGGTAGTAGGTGGCAGAAACACGGTTCGTGTCCAGCGCGGTGTTGCGGGCGGACTGGGATGTCGACGAGCCACGGATGTAGTCCTCCGTCTGCCTCCCCATCTCGAGCCCGCACCAGGCGAACATGTCCGCGGTGCGCGCCAGGGGATCGGTGGCGAGGTCTTCGTAGACCAGCGGGTACGCGCGCCCCGGCAGCGCTGTGAGCTGGGCCGCGAGTTCCTCGTTGGCGACCCGCCAGTACGCGGCCAGGCGGTCGTGCAGGTTTCCCGCGCGCACGCGGTCGAGAACCGGGGCGTACCGCGCCAGCACCTCCTGGGCCCCCATGGTCTCCACCATGCTCCCGATGTGATCGCGGATCTCGACCAGGCGCCCGCGCTTGAGGAAGCTGTCCATGGAGAGCACCACCGCGGCCGGGTGACGCACGACATGGACGAACGACGCGCCCGGCAGCGCCGAGGCCAGAAACGCCGCCTTGAAGTAGAGGCGAACCTCCTTGATGGCGACGAGTTGAATGTCTCCCTTTGCGAACCAGGCCACCGGGTGCTGTCCGATGCGGTTGAGGTGCACCAGGTTGAACTGGGCGGCGAAGCGGAAAGCGCCGGTGGACGCGCGCCGCCCCAGGCTTTCCAGTTTCCCCATCAGCCACGCTTCGGACTCGAACTGGCGCCGCGTCTCGTGCACCGGGTCGAAGAGCCGCGAGCGAACCTCCAGCAGGCGCGGCAGGTCGGCGCGCAGGCGGACGGCAAGCTCGCGCTGGGGCGGAACCAGGTAACGAAACTCGTGCGGAAAGTACGGGAATATCCGGTACGCGGGGGCGAACGGCTCGTAGTAGTGCAGGCACCCCGGGTGTGAGTCGAAGATGTTCGCGAGCCAGGTGGTTCCCGAACGCTGCGTCCCCAGCACGAACACCGGTCCGCGCGTCACGATTTCCTCGCACGCGCAATGTAGTTGCTCGTCATGCGGCGGTTGCGATCGACGGGCGCCAGCGCGGCGGCCAGCCACTGCATGAACCACACCAGCGGCCGCACCAGCGGCCGAAAACGGCCCGCGGCGTGCATCAGCAGATAGCAGCGCGACTGCAGGATTGCACCCAGCATGCCGTTGACGCTGCGCAGCACTTCCACTTCGAAGCCGCCGCGCTCCAGCACCAGGCGCAGGCCGAACTCGGTGAAACGCCAGTAATCGTGGGGCTCGTCGTGGATGTGCCAGGTGAACGGAACCGTGATGATCAGGTGACCGCCGGGACGCAGCACCCGGTGGATTTCGGCCAGCATGGCCGCCGGATCGGACACGTGCTCCATGACCTCGGTACACAGCACCGCGTCGGTACAGCCGGCGGTGAAGGGCAGCGCAAGCGCGTCACCAAAGGCATCCGCGCTGGTGGCGCTGTCGGGGCGCGACGGCGAATCGAAGCCCACGTAGTGGGAGAAGCCTCCCAGCATGCCCCGGTACGGTTGCACCCCGCAGCCCACGTCGATCACACGTTCACCGCGCAGCGGGGCGGCCAGCGCTTCGACCCCGTCCGCCAGCAGACCGTTGGCGTACCAGTTGTACCACTGCGCGTTCGCCGGCCGGCGGGCCATCACACCACCCCCGCCGACGCCACCGGTGCCAGTTCGCGGTAGATCGCGGCCAGCCGCTCGCCCTGGCGGCGCGCGTCGAACTCCGCCTCGACGTGCGCGCGCCCCGCACGCTGCATCGCCCCCCACGCGGACGGATCGGCGATGATGCGGCGCAGGCCCGCCACCAGACCGTCGAGTTCACCTTCGGGAGCCAGGAAGCCGGTGCGGCCGTCCAGGATGACACCGGGGATGTCGCAGTGCGTCGAGCTCGCGATCATCATACCCGAGGCGCTCATCTCGATGAGTGAAACCGGCGCGCCGCCCTCGGTGTCGCCATCTGCGGCGGTCACACTGGGCGAGAGAAACACGTGGTTGCGCAGCGCCTCGTCCATGACCTCTCGGTAAGGCCGGAAGCCGAGCAGACGAACGCTGCCACCGAGACCATGGCGAGCGATGGTATCCAGGATGCGTTGCTTCTCCCGGATGGATCGTTCCTCGCGCGTGGCGTCACCAATGATGGTGATCTCCAGCCGCACCTCGTCGCGGATGTGCCCCAGCGCCTCGATGGCCAGCGGCAGCCCCTTCTTCTCCCGGAACGAACCCGAGAGCAGCACGCGCAGCGGTTCGCCCGGCGTCCACACCCTGGGCTTGAATGGAATCAACGACAGATCGATACCCAGGTGGTGCACCCGGACCTTCTCCCCGGGGCATCCCAGAGCGACAACCTCGCCCGCCATGTGCGGCCCCTCGCACAACACGCGGTCGACACGCGCAAACATCTTCCGGTAGCGGCCACGCCACTGTGGCCGCAGGCGCGGGTAGAACTGCACGTCCGCGCCGTAAAAGGTGACGACATGGGCCATACGGTGCCGCCGCGCCACCGCGAGATCACGCCAGCCCGTGAAACCGAAATGCGAGTGCACCAGCCGCGCGCGGGAACGTCTGGCCGCACCGTCCAGATAGCCGAGGTGATTGCGCAGGCGGAGCTTTCGCAACGCGCGATCACGCAGGGTCCGCCACGCGGGCTGATCGCTCATGCAGTGGAGGTGCGGGGCGGGAAACTGGTCCAGGTTCTGCGTGCGCTCGCAGGCCACGTGGCTCTCGATGGATGGCGGGAGAAACGCCACCTCCGTAAACAACCATGTCTCGGTTTGCGGTAGCCAGACCGGCACCGAATGCATGACCACAAGCGTCCCCGCCGCTGCGGGTTCGGCGGCCCCGCTCACCGGGGATCATTCCCGGCTGCACGGCCCGGACAGGGTCGAAGGAAGCGCATAACTCGTTGAGGGGTAACACAAACCGGCTACGGCGGTCAAGCAGCGCCCGGCCCGGCGCCGCCTAGCGCAGCAGGACCAGCCGCCCGGTACGTTCTTCGCCCGCGGCGCTCACCCGGCAGAAGTACACACCGGATGGAACCGCCACGCCTGCGTCACTGCGGCCGTCCCAGGCAACGGCGTGCTCTCCGGCGGGCTGGTCACCCGCGTGCAGCCGGCGCACCAGGCGCCCGGCCGCGTCGTACACCGCGGCCGACACCTCCGCCGCCACACCGAGCGAGTAGCGGATCGACGTCTCGGCGCCAAAGGGGTTGGGTGCGCCGCCCAGCAGGTCGAGCACGGGGGGGCGCGACGGAGACGCGCCGACCGCCGAGGGCGTGCCGTCGATGCGGAATACGTACAGCCCGTTGGGACGGTCATTGACGTAGACGTGCCCGTTGGGTGTGAACGGGTAGCATCCCCACGCGCCTTCGAAGACGCCTTCGCCGCTCCGGCCGGGCGAGGTGTCCTCGGTGTCGATCAAGACCGGGTGGCTGGGATCGGTGATCTCGTAGAGGCGGAATCCGGCGAGGTAATACGACACGTACAGCAGGTTGCCGACGACATAGCAGTTGTGCACCGACGATGTCGGATCGGCGATCTCCGCCACGCGGCGCGGTGCCAGTGGGTCGGTGATGTTCCACACGGTGATGTCCGGCGAGGGACTGTACGAGAACTCGTCGGTCACGAACAGATAGCGGCCGTCCTCGCTGGGCCAGCCGTTGTGCGCGTAGGCGATGGTGGGATCGTCGATGCCGCCCAGCGGCACCGGCGCGGTGCGGTCGGCGACGTCCCAGAAGCGGATGCCGTACGCCCCGCGAAACTCGTAGAGCACGTCACCAATGACGGTGGCGTCGTGGCCGTCCAACCCGTCCGACATCGGATCCTCCCACACCAGCTCGGGAAACGCGGGGTCGGGGTTCAGATCATAGATCCTGAGTCCGGGCAGGCACACGTACAGGTAGCCCTGCCCGTCGATGAAGATGTTGTGCCCCCCGGGGAAAGTCCCCACCACCTCCGGGCTCGCCGGAACCGTGATGTCGACGATCCCGCCCGGTCCACCGATGCCATCCACCGTGTAGACGTACGATCCGAATGTCTTCATATCGAAGCGCCCCACCGTGTTCACGGTGGACACGCCGTAGGGCGCCGCGGGATCGGTGACGTCGACGATGTGGAGCCCCGTGGCGTTGTTGCCGATGAGCGCGTAGCAACGCTGCGTCTGCGGGTCCACCCATCCCCACACGTCGGTGTAGTGCATGGCGGGCGACACGTCGAGCACGCCCACGAGCACGGCGCTGGTGGACCGTGCCGAGGCGGGGACCAGCAGAAATATGGCGGTGGCCAGGATGAGAGGTCGCATGGTCAAGAGCCCCAGGAGATTTGGGGTTGATTATACCACGTCCGGCGGGCCTCTGCGGGCGCTTCGCGCTGACACGACCAGGAACACCGCACGAATGACGAAGGGTCCGCCGCGAAAGCGACGGACCCTTCGTGCAATTATGGCGGGGCCGACCGGACTCGAACCGGCGACCTCCTGCGTGACAGGCAGGCGTTCTAACCAAACTGAACTACGACCCCACGTGCGAACGAGCGCCCGGTTGGACGCCCGCGTGGCGACATACGGTAGCACCGCGCCACCGGGGGTGTCAATCCCCTACCGCCCGTTTTTTCAATACGTTAACTGATTCAGCGGCACCGCTCCGGCGCGCACGCCACCCGGGAGATCAGCGCGGAAGGAGTCCTTCCAGAGAACCTTCGGGAACCGCGCTGCCGGCCAGCACCTGCGCCACCGCGGCCGCCGCCTGCGTGGAGGCGCCCAGCGACGCTATCACCGGCGTCCCCTCGGGAATCCAGTCGTCCGCGATCCAACCGGTCAGGACCACCGCGACCGGCTGGTACAGGTCGGCCAGCGCGGTGAGGCCCAGCGCAAACTCCTCCGGAGGGGCGCCCCGCGCCGACAATACGAACACCGCGTCGTCGCCCCCGGCGGGAGCAAAGGCGTTGCCCTCGCCCGAGAAACGCGCCGCGTCCACCACCGTCGCGCGTTCGCGCTGGACCACCGGCCGCATGTTGCCCTCGCCGTCTACTTCGAAGCCGGTGATCAGGGGTGCGCGCTGCCAGCGCGGGAAGTGGCGGCACATCACGTCCAGGAATCCCGCCACGTCCTGCCGTTTGAGCGACTCGCCCGGCGACCATTCCACCGCGATCACCAGGCAGTTAGACCCCGGGTCGAGCGCCTCGAAACGATTCCAGTCCGTCCACGCGGTGATGGCGCGCTCGGCGGCGGTACGGTACACCGCCGGCACGGAAGGGTACGCGTTGAGTTCGATCACCTTGCCACCGGTCGCGGGTCGTCCCGGACCACGCGGGTCGGCGGCGCGCGCGCGCAGAGCCGCCACCCGCGTCGCGGAGTCGCCGAGGATGGAGAGGATGTTCTTGAGCGGCTCGTTCCCGGCCGCGGCCTCCGCGAGTTTCTCGTCGACACGCTCGCGGTCCACGATCTTCTCCAGCGTGCGGACAATCGTCTCCATGACGTTGATCGACATCACCGGTTCCGAGCCACGCTCCACCTGCACGTGTTCCGGAATGGGCTTCGTGTGCAGCATGAGGTCGGAGCCGGCCAGCAGCGAGCGCTCGTTGCCCCCCGACACCATCCCCGAGCGCTCGGACGCGTACCAGCGCGCGCCGGCCATCTCCAGCGCGTCGGTGATCACGACGCCGTCGTAGCCCAGTTCACCCCGCAGCATGGTGCGGATGAGGCGGGAGTCGAAACTCGCCGGGACCAGGTCGTCGCGGTCCAGCGGATAGGCGATGTGTGACATCATGATCATGTCGGTACCGGACTCGATGGCCGCGCGAAACGGCACCAGATCGGCGGCGCTCAGTTCCTCGAGCGACTTGCGCACCTCGGGAAGGGTGACGTGGGAGTCCTCCGCCGTGGAGCCGTGCCCCGGAAAATGCTTGGCGCAGCACAGCACCCCGGCCTCGCGGAAGCCGGCGATGCTCTGCTCGACGAAGGCCGCCACCCGTTCCGGGTTCGCACCGAAGGAGCGCAGCCCGGTGATGGCGCTGCCGCGCTCGAAATAACAGTCAGCCACCGGCGCCAGCACCGTGTTGACACCCATTTTCTTCATGGCGACGCCGGTCTCGTACGCCACCTCGGCGGCCAGGTCCAGGTCGCCCGAGGCCGCAATGGCCAGGGCGGAAGGCGGCGCGCCGATCACCTGGCGAAGCTCGGCCACGAAGTCCCCCTCGTGATCGGCCATGACCAGCGGTGCGAGCCCGTCGCGCGCGAGCTCCTCGCACACCGAGCCGATGAGTTCGTTCACCTGCGAGAGACTCTCGATGTTGCGCGAGAACAGAATCACGCCCGCCACGCTGTGGAATTCGAGGTACTTGCGCTCGTGCGCGAGCAGCCGCGGACCCGCCAGTGCGATCACCTTGTGCCGCTCCATCTTGCGAATGAGGTGGAAACGGATCTCGGGCGTGAGAACGTCGTGTTCTTTTTCCATCTTCTCTCGTGTCGGCGTCAATACGTGGCCTGCACGCTGCCGCCCGGGTAATAGTGTTCCAGAATCATGGAGTATGAATAACCGCGGCGCGCCATGCCAATGGCCCCGTTTTGACACATGCCCACGCCGTGCCCGTTGCCGCCGCCCACGAAACTCACGCGGCCCGCGCGCCCGCCGCTCATGATGACTTCCACATCGAAGAGCGTGCTGGGCAGGATGCGTCCGCGCTGCACGTCGAGCATGACCACCCGCCGGATGCGGTCCCCTTCCACGGAGATGGTGCCGCGCGAGGTCACGATGTCGAGCCGTTTCACACGCCCCGAGGCAGTGCGTCCTTCCACGCGGACGTCCACCAGGTCACCCACGCGATCGGCGGAAACGCCGAGCGCCACCGGGATGGTCTGGCGCAGGATGGCGCCCAGTTCCCTGCCCGAGAACGCGTAGCGCCAGCGGAAATTCCGCGCCGCGATGCAGAAGGCATCGCCGCCGCGCGCGTCGCGGTCGAGCGCGCCGTACAGGTAGGGCGCACTCCTGCGATCCGGCCACACGGTACGAACGTCGGAAGTGTGTCCGCCGCAGGTGGCACTGTAGTAGGTTTCGCACAACTTGCCATCATACATGAGAACGATGCCGCGCGTGTCGCGCACCGCCGACGTGGCCAGCCGGTTCTGTCCGTCGCGGCCCTTGTACACCTGGTCCGCCACCCCGGCCTCCACGTCGAAGGAGCGGTCCCGGTTCATGTGGATGCGCGAGATCGCGTACGTGCGCGCGGCAACCGCCTGGGCCTGCACGGAAGCGTATGCGTCGGCGCCGGGCTGCCCGATCTCGTGCGGCACCACGCCCTCGAGATAGGTCTCCAGCGGCAGCTCGTTGATCAACTCGACGGCGCCGCTCGCATTGACGTGCGCCCGGATGGTTCCAGAGTACCACACCCCACCCACCGACACGCCGCCGGAGGGTTCGATCACGAGGTCCTCGTCGCTCCCGCCGGTCTGTCCGTTCGAATCCAGCCGCACCTGCAGGGAACGCCCGTTGCGCTGAACCGTCACCGTGCCGCCCTGCTCGCTCGAGAGCAGCGTGGCACCCAGCGACGTCACCCGGAAACCTCCCGTGGTTGCGATGGTGGCCTGCGCCCCGGTTGCAAGCACCAGCACGCGGATCACGGGCTCCTTGCCCTTCGCCCCCGACGGGGCGCCGGGACGCGGCCCCGCGCAGCCGGCGGCGGTCAGTGCCAGCACGGCGATGATCATGATGAGCGTGCGTCGGGTCATGTTCATCCCCGCGCAATCGACCCCAGTACCAGCGCCCGCGATGCGCCGGTGACCGAGCGAATCACGTTGCTGCGGCCGAAGAGCGCCTCCCGCGCGAGAAACGCAAAATCGACCGCCTCCTTGGCCTCCGCCGGCACGCCCAGTTCGTCGATCGGGCGCGGTGGCGTTTCGGGGAGAGCGCCTTCGAGTCCGTCGACGATGGCGCGGTTACGCGCGCCCCCACCGGTGACGAAGAGTTCGTGGACGCCGCCCGCGGGGATGTAGCGCCGCACGGCGTCCGCCACGGCCTGCACCGTCAGCGCGGCGGCGGTGGCCATGGTGTCCTCCCGTGACAGACTGCGCGCCTCGGCGGCACTCTTCAGCGTCCATGCAAAGTGCACCCCGAATTCCCGGTGCCCCGCCGACTTGGGCGGCGACGCCTGGAAGAAGGGGTGGCGCAGCATCTGGTCGCACACCTCCTGCGACGGTGTTCCCGCGCTGGCGCGCACACCGTCCTCGTCGAACTCCCCGCGGCCGGGGAACAGCGCGCGAAACAGCGCGTCCGAAACCATGTTGCCGGGCCCCGCATCGAACGCCACCACGTCGTCCAGGTTGCCGCTGGGCGGCAGGTAGGTCAGGTTGGCGATCCCGCCCAGGTTGAGAATCACGCGCCCCTCGTCTCCGCGGCGCAGCATGTAGTCGCAGTACGGCGCCAGCGGCGCTCCCTGCCCGCCCAGCGCCACATCTCCGCTGCGAAAGTCCCCGACGGTGGTGATGCCGGTGAGTGCGGCGATCATCGAGGGCGGACCCAGTTGCAGCGAGCCGGCGATGGAACTCCCCGCACCGGGCGGCACGTGCGCCACCGTCTGGCCGTGCGACCCGATGAAGTCCACCGAACGCGGGTCGGCGCCGGCGCGCCGGCATACGTCGAAGAAGGCCGACGCGAACGACACCGCCACACTCGTCTCCAGCAACGCCACGTCCTCGGCGGTGAGCTGCGCACCGCTGGCAAAGTCGGCGAGCGACTCGCGCAGCTCGTCCGGGTAGGCGGCGGACACGAAGTCCACCAGCTCCACCGACGGATGAACCGGGTCGGCGTCCATCGCCACCAGGGCAGCGTCCACGCCATCCATGGAGGTGCCGGACATCAGTCCGACCGCGGTAAAGCGCTGTCTACCGCCCAGCGTTGGCCACATGCTCGTGTTCACACTCCCGGGGTGACTACTTCGACATGCCGGCGGTCAGCCCGCCGATGATGCGACGTTGAAAGACGAGAAACGCCGCCACCACGGGCAGCGCGGAAATCACGGCGCCGGCCATGAGGTGGCCCCAGTCGACGCTGTGTGCCCCCTGCGAGAGGAGCGCCAGGCCGACCGGCAGCGTTCGCATGTCGGTGCTGTTGGTCAGTATAAACGGGAACAGGAATGAATTCCAGTTCGTGAGACAGGTCTGGATGGCAACCACGGCGAGCACCGGTTTGAGCATGGGAAACACCACCCGGAACAGGATGGTAAACTCGCCCGCGCCGTCGATACGGGCCGCCTCTTCGCAGTCCGAGGGGATGCCCAGCAGGTACTGCCGGATCAGGAAGATGTTGAAGGGGTCCACCAGAAAGGGCAGCGTGAGCGCCCAGTAGGTGTCGATCATCCCCATCTTCTGCATCAGGATGTACAACGGCACCAGGATCACCTGCTTGGGCAGCATGATGGTGGAGAGCACCAGCAGGAAGAGCAGCTTCGCCCCGCGGATGCGGTAGCGCGCGAACGCGTAGCCGGCCATGGTGCAGAACACGATGTTCCCCACCAGCACCACCACCGCCACCACGGTACTGTTGATGAAGTAGCGGTCGAACGGCCCCGCCTGCCACACCTCCGCGTAGTAGCGCAGGCTCAACCCGTCGGCGGTGCGCAACGACACCTCGATCATCCACGCCAGCGGATAGGTCATGCTGGCCAGCACCGCGGCCAGGCCCGCCCACTTGAGAACGCGCGTCACGCCGCCACCCCCCGCGGTCCGGTGGGCGCCGTCTCGGAGCGCATGCGCCGCATGGCCAGCAGCGAGAATACGCCGGACAGGATGAACACCGCGTAGGCGATCACACTGGCGTAGCCATAGTCGAGGCGGCGGAAGGCGGTGTCGTAGAGCATCATCACCAGCGTGTTGGTGGAGCCGAGCGGTCCGCCCTGCGTCATGACCAGCACCTCCACGAACACCTGGAAGGAGCGGATGCTGTTGATGACCAGCACGAAGCCGATGGCCGGCTTGAGCAGCGGGAAGGTCACGTGCCGGAACGTGGTCCACGCGCTTGCGCCTTCGAGTTGCGCCGCTTCGTAGAGCGAGTCCGGGATGGCGGTGGAGGCCGCGTGCAAGACGAGCGCGTAGTAACCCACCGCGGCCCATACGTCCATGGCCATGATGGCGGGCAGTGCTGTGCGCGGGTCGGTGAGCCAGCCGTGCCCCTGGATGCCCGCGTGCGCGAGGGCCGCGTTCAGTGCGCCCCCTGGCGCGTAGAAGAGCTTGAAAACCAGCGCGATCACCACCATGGAAAGAATTGAGGGCAGGAACATGGCCGCCTTGATGGCGTCGCCGAGTGCCACCCGTCCAACGCGCGCGCCCGCCCGCCCGCGCAGCAGGAAGGCCAGTGCCAGCGCCAGCGCGGTGGTCACCGGCACCGTACCCAGGACGAACACGAGCGTGTTGCGCAGCGCCCCGTGGAACTCGCGGTCTTTGAACAAGCGGAGTACGTTGTCCGCGCCCACGAAGTGGGTGTTCCCCACGTTGAGCGGGTTGTACTGCAGAAAGCCCAGAATGAACGAGAAGACGAATGGGAAGACGAAGAAGGCGCCGTAGATGAGCGCCCACGGGAACAGGAACCAGAACACGGGCGAGATGCGGGCCCGGGCGCGCGGTACCGCCGCCGCACCGCCCGTGTCACTTCTCATTAAAGCGTCCGGCGATAGCCGCAATCTGGTCCGCGGCGTCGTCCAGGCACCAGCGCGGCGCGCGGCGGCCGTACAGCGACTCCTCCACCGCGCGGTCGATCACTTCCTCCATCTCCACCCAGCCCGGATGCGCCGGGGGCGTACGGCTGGTAAAGGCCTGCTCGACGAAAACGCGCACGCGCGGATCCGCGGTGAAGGTGGTGTCGTTGAGCGCCTCGATGGATGCGGGAAACACGCTGCCCGCGGCCAGCGAGAGGGCCCGCGCCTGGGGGTAGGACTGCAGGAAGCGCGCGAGCTTGAGTGCGGCTTCCTTGCGTGGGGACGCCTTGAAGATCACCAGCATCTCAGCGCCCGCGAAACTGGCGTGAACACCGCGGTCGGGTGCGGGTTTCGGCACCAGCGCCACCGCGTAGTCCAGATCCGGTGCCTCGAGCCTGTAGTTCTTGATGTTCCAGGCCCCGGACACCTGCATGCCCAGGCGTCCGGTCTTGAAGTACTGATCCAGCACTTCCTGCTTCTCCTGCAGCGAGAACGGTGCGAGTTTCAGGTAGAACTCCAGCGCCTCCACCATCTCCGGGCTGTTGACGATGACGTTGCCCTCCTCGTCGAACACGTCCCCGCCGTTTCCCCACGCAAACGCCATGAACTTCTTGTAGAGAACGTAGCGCTCGCCGATGTTCTGCCCGAATCCGTAGATGGCCGTCCCCAGCCCCGATACCGCCTGCGCGGCGGCGAGCAACTCGTCCCACGTCTCCGGCGCATGGTCCGGGTCGAGCCCCGCGCGGCGGAACAGGTCGCGGTTGACGAACAGGACGCGCGATCCCTGCACCCACGGAAGCCCGTAGCTGCGTCCGTCGTACAGGCCGCTGTCCCACATGAGGAAACTGTCCCGCTCCGCCAGGTAGACCGTGGTGACGTCCTCCAGGACGCCTTCGTAGCTGAAGCGCGGCAGCCACGTGCTGCCCAGTTCGCACAGGTCCGGCTGCGTGCCCGACGCCACCGCGGCCTGGATCTTCTCGAGGCCGCTCTTCCAGGTGAGTTGCTCCACCTCCACCTTGATACCCGGGTTCTGCGCCTCGAACTCGGCAACGATGGGTTCGATCACCGCCAGGTCCCAGAACTGCCAGAAACGAACCGTGTTGGCGTCGGATGCCCCCCTGCCCCCACAGGAGGCCAGCGCGAGCGCCACCAGCACACCCACAACCCGGGCGGCGCGCATCATCCGCGCTCCCCCAGCGCGCGTGCCATGAAGCCACCCGCATCCGCCAGCAGCTTCTCCGCCGCCGCACGATCGGCACCGCGCCGCTGCATCACCACCGCCACCTTCACGTTCCGTCCCGCGGCTTCGTAGATTGCAGACGCATCTTCATAGGAAAGTCCGGTGAGCATCATGACGATCCCCTTGCCACGCTCGATCAGCTTGGCACTGTTGGGGCGCACGTCGACCATCAGGTTCTCGTACACCTTGCCCAGTTTCACCATGCTGGCGGTGGTAATCATGTTGAGCACCATCTTCTGGGCCGTCCCGGCCTTGAGCCGCGTCGAACCGGTGATCGCCTCCGGCCCCGGAACCACCGTGATCACCACGTCCACCTCCGGTGCGGGACCGTCGTTGCAGCGCAGCAACGTGGTGCGTGCGCCGCGGCGACGGGCCTCGGCCAGCGCGCCGATCACATAAGGCGTGCGCCGGCTCGCCGTGATCCCCACCAGGAGGTCGCCTGCCGAGACACCGTGGGAGGCCACGTCGCGCGCGCCGGCACTCTCGTGGTCCTCCACCCCCTCGCGCGAGCGGAACACCGTGTCCGGGCCGCCGGCGATCATGCCCTGCACCATGGTGGGCGCCACCCCGAAGGTCGGCGGGCACTCCGAGGCGTCGAGGATGCCCAGGCGCCCGCTGGTGCCGGCGCCGGCGTAGAAGAGCCGGCCGCCGCCGCGGAAGGCCTCCGTGGCCAGATCGACGGTGCGGGCAATATCGGCGAGGGCGCCCCGTACCACGTCGGCCACGGCGCGATCCTCGTCGTTCATGAGTTCGAGAATGCGCGGCGTGGACGCAAGGTCGATCTCGCGCGTGCGGGAGTTGCGCTGTTCGGTGGTGAGCGAGCGCAGCTGCTCGAATAGCTCGTTGGATTGCGTCATCGGTTCGCCTCGGGCGCCACGCAGGGCGCGAACCGGAGCTTACCAGAGGGGCCAGAAAGCGACCAAAGAGAAAGGTTGTGGCCGGGAGATTGTCCCTGAGCGGGGCAGAGCCGTGCCATCCTGCCGGTAGGCGCGCTCTAGAAGGCGTATATCAGTTCGTGCTTCTGGTTGACCCCAAGCGCCCGGGTCTCCACCTGCCGCCGGTAGTACTGTTGCCAGCGCTCTGAGAGCCTGGTCTTCGCAAAGAACCGCCGCTCTCTGAACAGATCCCGAAGCCGCCACGGCCGGTCCGCCACGCCCAGAAGCATCGCTGAGGTCACCCGACCTCCCTTCTCCCACCGACGCTTCATGTAGTTGTGCCACACCTGGAAGATCGCGAGCTTCTCGATCGACGCCTGGCGCCGCTTCGCCCACGCAATCGTCTCCCGCTTGTGCGCCGCCGTGCTGTGACGGATCATCAGGTCGAGCACGTTGATATTGAAGAGAGGATTGTGTTTGTCCCGGCGCTCTTTCGAGGAGGTGGTCCGATGGGTGACCTGGCCGCCAATGGAGGCGATCGCCCGTGGATAGGCCGGGTGCTCGTCGCTTCGGATCGTGATGGCCCTTCCCTTCAATATCAGTACTTCCAGCAGCTCCCGCGTACCCCTCTCTACCGCCTTTGGATGCGCCCGACCCAGCTGGGCCTCGAGAACCGCGCGGCGCGCACGCTGGTGCGCCGTCATGCGCCCCTTGCGGCGCAGCGGGCTGTCGGTGTGCTGCAGAAAGTAGCCCGAGGCCACATCCAGCGCCACATTGTGGTGGAAGGGAAAATACTGGCTCCACTCGAAGGTTTCAAAGCCGTCGATGGCGATCTCGTCGAGGTGCTTGATCTTCGCGAGTTCGTTGGCCTGCACCAACAGGCAGTGACGCCCCAGGCGCGCGATGTGGTAGGCGACACTGGCGGGAGAGCAGCAGAGTGCTCGCGCGATCTGGCGGTTGCCCATGCAGCCGACCACCATCATGAAGGTGCGGGTGGCGAGAGCGGGACGCTTCTGCCAGTAGGATGTGGAGAAAGTCTGGGTGCTGAAGTGCCTACCGCAGTGACGACATGTAAACCGCTGTATACACTGGGGCCGTGTCTGGCGCACGTAGAAACCCTTGCGTTTGACCGGCCACGGCTCGCTCAATGGGTTGAAGTATTTGCACTTGGGGTTGGGGCAATGGGGAGGAACCCACCCCGCCGATCCCGGTCCCATGCCCCAGCTCAGGCATACCCAATGCCAGGGACAATCTCATGGCCACAACCTACTGGATTCGTGCCATCTTGCCGCGGGTGGTGCTCGATCCCACCCGCTGATCGATTTTGATCACGTACAGGTAGGTGCCGTTGGCCAGCTCCCCGCCCGCGCCGTCACGGCCGTCCCAGTAGACGGCGTTCTGCCCCGGGAAACGGGCCTGCGCCGGAATATCCAGGCGCCGCACCCGCTTGCCGCTGACGGTGAAGATGTCGATGGTGCCGCTGAGGATCTCCACGTCGTTGGTGTAGACGATACTCGTCCCCTCGCCGCGGAACGGATTGGGGTAGTTGATCACGTTGTGCAGACCGGGCGATTCACTCACCACCAGGTTGAAGATGGACTCGACGGTGCCGATGCGAACGGTCAGGACGTGGCGGCCGGCGCCCAGCGTGCGCCGGAAGGTGGCCACCCAGCTAAGCGAGTCCTCGGGCGAGGGGTGGGCGAGCACCGCGTCGGTTATCACATCGTCGTCGATGTCGAGTTCGATGTCCGCGCGCGGGATGAACACCGGGGAACGGATGTCCACCCGGTAGTCGCCGGTGGCGGGAACCGACGCGCCGTCGGCGATCTCGCGCCCGTTCACCGACACGATGATGCTGGACTCCACGCGCAGCGTGAATTCCGCCACCATGTGGTACTGCCCGGCCAGCGTATCCGGGGCCTGGAAGGCGCGCAACACGATGTCGTAGTCCTCCGGGCGCAGCTTGTGCTGGAAGCTCACGGTGTACTGGCGCGCCCGCGGCAGCGCCTGGTCAACCAGGGGGGTGATGGACAGGAGACCGCTCTCGTCCGCGCCGGCAATCTCCAGCTTGAAGTCGCGAATGGCATTCTCGTCGGTAACGGTGGCAACCACGCGGATGGTGTCGCCTTCGCCACCGGTGGCGACGATGTCACCATCGCCGAAGGGCGAGCCGTCCAGGGTGACGTCGAAGGCGGGCGGGCCCGCGTCGATGCGCAACAGCGGGTCGCCCAGGATCATGTAGCGTTCAACCGGGTTGGACTGCGAACCGGCCATCTGCGACTCCACCAGGAACATGAGGTCCCCGAAGATCCACTCGCCGCGCGTCTGGTTGATCATGGTGTCGTAGGGCGCCTCGTAGAACCAGGTGCGGATGGCGGTCTCCATATAGTAGAAGTTCGCCGGGATGTACTCAAAGCCGCTGCTCCCGTAGACACCCACCGCACCGCGGTCGTTCTGGAAGAGGAACTGCTCGGCAATGGCATCGCCGTTGGGGTTGTTTTCCGAGACCTTGATGGCCCCCTGTTCGCGGTGGATGGCGTACTCGCTGAAGTGGCAGCCGAAGCCGAACATGATGAACGGCTTGCCACGGTTGTCGACCCGCAGATGGTCCCGGCCCGTGGATCCTCCCAGCGCCGCCGCACTCAGCGTGGCCATGATCCGCTCGTGGGTCACCAGCGAGCGGTTCATGTGGGCCTGCATGGTCACCAGGGTGGCCCCCTGGCTGAGCTGATTCAGGAAGATGTCGGTGATGTTCTGGCGGGTGTAGTTCATGGCCGCCAGCTGGCTCGCACTCGGAATCGGGTCTCCCGGGCCGGGATAGGGCGGATAGAAGCCGCTCGAGTAGTCCCACAGGTGAAAGCGGACCACGTCGTAGCCGGCCGGGAGTGCGTTCTCGATGGTTTGTGCGGTCACCTCCTGGCTGGTCTGGAAGGCAACCTCTCCCGGCTGGTAGCGGAAGACCGAGCCGCCGAACTGGGACCCGCCCTCCGAGTAGGCGTCGTCCGACATGATGATCATGCGCTTGCGCCAGAAGTCGGAGGCGGCGGGGGCTTCGTATTTGAGCGTCTTGGCGAGCACCAGGCCCAGTTCGCCCGGCGTTCCCACCGGGATGCGGCCCAACACCAGGTCCGGATACGCATCCACGGTGCCGTTGGGCGCGCGCATCTTGACGTAGCGCTTGTCCACGGAAACGACTTCGTCCAGGGCCAGGCTGGAGACCGCGTCGATGCGCGCATACGCCGGCACCAGGTTGGGACCGGAATCGTCGTGCACCTGCTTGTGATCCTCACTGCCATCCCCCACGATGACCAGCGTGCCGGCATTGCCGTTCTCGAAGAAGTGGCGCGTGACGCGGAACACGGCCAGCGGCGACGGGACACCGCCGTTGAACTCATCGTACACGTCCTCCACGTCCACCATGTACACGCGGTACCCCTGGGCGCGCCGGTAGGCCACCCACTCCTGCATCTGCGGGATGAAGAGCGCGTGCGACACCACCAGCACGTCCACCCCGCCCTCGGCGGCGCTGCCGATGATGGCGCTGGAACGGTCCGCCACCACGTCGGCGGCTGCGATCTCGGTCATGCGTGACGGCTGCACCATGGCGAACTCACGCCGCGCAGGGATGTTCTCGCGGAAGGAGAGCGCAAGCCCCCCGGCCACGGACTGGAAGTGCCCCGGTCCCAGGGTCAGGCGCACCGGTGCGAGCGGCGCGGTGATGTCGAAGAGCTCCATGCCGGCCGACGAGGCGATGCCGGTGACGGTGACGCTGGTGTCGCCGGCGAGCGATGCGGTGTTGAAGTTCAGCGCGTTGCCGCGCGCGCGGTACAAGAACTGCCCGCTCACTTCCACGTAGTTGAGCTGCACATCGACGGTGGTCCGCGACGCGTTGGGCCGGTCGATGCGGAAGCGGTTGGTGCCGAGCGAAAAATCCGACGCCGGGAGCACCGCCGAGAACACGCGGCGCAGCTTGTTGGGAATGGAAAACGCGGTGTCCAGAACCTTTTCGCCATTGGCGTTCACCAGCGACACCTTGAGCAGCCGCGGGCTGACGTAGCGGTATCCGAACAACTCGCTGGAGAGCGTCGCGTTGGAACCCGGCAGCAGCGCACCCAGCGCGAAGGGCATGTCCACGGGGCCGGATTCGAAGCCGAAGTTGAGCGAGTAGACGTCGGTGGACCCCAGGGGCGGCTGGTCGCGGAACACGGCGTCGGTCTCGAAGTGCAGCGTGGCGGAATAGGCCGCGGACGCGGTGTCCGCGCTCACCGTGCCCACACCCGGGCTGCGCGTGGCCATCGTCGTCCCCGGCGCGGGTTCCAGCCAGTACACGTTGTACTGCGAGTACTGTTCACGCGTGTCGCCCTGGCCGGCGTCGTCGCGCAGTCGCCGCCCGTAGAATATCAGCAGATCGTTTCCGTCGAACGCGCCGGCGGTCCCCGCCGGGTCCTCGATCACCGTGAACGCCACTTCCACGGTGCCGCCCGCAAAGGTGGCCTCGTCGTAGTCGCGCCGGAACAAGTGGAGGTTGGCAAGCGGCTGGCCGGCGGGGAATCCCCCCGCGATGGCCGTGCTCGCGCGTACCTTGTGCATCGCGGTCTCGCGCACCTGCAGCTTCACCGCGCCCGGCACCACCCGGTACGCCGCGCGCGGCGCCAGCGAAACCTCGGGCCGCGGAAGGCGCCACGCCGCCGCCTGCCCCGGGTTCACGAACAGACGCCGGAAGGTGTCTTCCCAGCCCTTCGACTCCGGCTGCGGTGGCGCCGCCGTCACCCGCGGGATGTCGCCCGAGAGTTGCACCGTCACCTCGATGCGGGTGGCCATGGACACGTCACCCGTGACCGGATCGTACGAGATCGGGTTGACGCGGATCGGCAGCGCGCGCTGGTGACGGACGTATACCGCTTCCTCGGGCGCCACCATGGCAACCGGGCGCCAGGCCCGGTAGACCCCTTCGTCCAGCACGATGGACGCGCCGGGGACGGGCCCCATGTCCTCGTCGGGGATGGCAACCGGGGTCGGGTAGGGCTCGAGCCGGCGGCGGCCGAAAGACTCGGAGGAGAGCACGCGCGCCGTCACGCTGAAGCGCGCCTCGGGCGGAATGGCCACCAGGAAGGTGCGCGTGGGCACGGGTGGCTCCGAGGGGTTCCCTACGTTGCCAAAACCGCCCACGCGGATGGCCTCGAAGCCGGAGAGCGACGATGGCGTGAACTCGGCGCGGGGGACGTCAATCTGGAAGACGACGCGGTCCCCGGCGGAGGCCACCTGGCGGGCCGGCGCCGCAGTGCCGTCGGCGGCCGCCACGGGCGCGGCGCTCACGACGGCTGCCGCGAGCACAAGAACGGGAAGGACCCGGGTGCGGATCGAAGGTGTTCTCAATAGCTCAAGAAACAATGGTGGTGCCCGTTAGGGGGGGTTCTTGAAACGGGGCCGGCGGACGCGTCAGTAGTTAGAATAAGCCGCTCGCCGCCACCCTGTCAAGCACCGCCCGCGCCGCCCTGCCCCGCAAACAGAAACGGCCCCCGCGCTGCGGGGGCCGTTCCCTCGAAACTCATTCAACCGAGACTAGCGATACAGGGACTTGACCTTGCCCCAGGTGCTCTCCTGGGTGGCGACGTTGCAGTCACAGGTTCCGTCCGCGTTCAGGATGCCCTGACCCGGAATGACCGGAATCTCCGCGAAGATGCAGTCCACCGAGATGACGCCAACCTTGTTGGGGGCGGCCACGAGGGACATGTACGAGCAATTGGGCACGGCAGCCGTCGCAAAGAACGCGAGCGTGTAGGTGTGGAAGTCACCGCTGATGCAACCGCCATACGCGAGCGACAGATCCGAATCTGCCGCACCAATCGACAGGATGTTAGCGTTGGCAACCGAGCCACCGTTGAAGAAGAACGTCGGGCCGGTCGGTGCATTCATGACCCACTGGGCGCCCGTGGCGCCGCCCGGGCTTTTGTGAACCACGTAGATGTTGAACGGCGCCAACACCGGCACCGTGATGTTGCAGGACAGACCCTGGTTGTCCGCAAAGAGTCCCATCGCGCCGGTCTGGGCAAACGACGGACTGGCGAAAAGCGCCACCATAGCAACTGTTAGCACAAACTTTTTCATAGTCAACCGCTCCTTCGTACCTGACAAGAACACAAACCGCTGGGCTAGAAAACCCTCCGAACAACCGCCCCTCGGGGCTTCCAGGACCGGCGGATTCGGCTCCCTAATTCAAGAGACACATCAAGGCGCGTCGGGCCGGCAGTTATCCCCAACGGGGGCAATATCCCCCGCTCCCTGTTTGACTGTCAAGGGTTTTCGGGACGGACGATGCAACCCATGTGCCGCAACCGGCCGATTCTGTAACTGCTTGCCCCGTACAGAAAAAGTGACATGGCTCCACGCCCGTCGAAGCCCATTTTGCGACACCGGCCGGTTTTCTACCACGCCCTGCGGAGCGACCACTGGAGCCCGTTGCGCCCTGCTCCCACTCCACCCCAAAAACACAGACGCCCGGGTCGTTACGACCCGGGCGTCTGCGGTACAACTCTGAAGGCGATCCGAGATTAGCGATACAGGGACTTGACCTTGCCCCAGGTGCTCTCCTCGGTGGCGTTCGGCTCGATGCACGGGCAGGTCCCGTCGTTACCGAACACGATCTTGCCAGCGGTCGCCGGCAGTTCTGCGAAGCCGCAGTCCACCGCGATGACGCCCGGCTTGTTCGGAGCCGCAACGACCGAGATCTGGCCGCACGGCGGTGCCGGGAACGGGAACGTGAAGCCGCTGAGCTTGACGACTGCGAGGGACGGACCCGCAAGGCAGCCACCGTAGGCCAGCGACAGATCGACGAACGCGTCGCCGATGGCCAGGTAGCCACCGAGGACCGACGCATTGAAGCTCCAGCTGGAGCTATTCACCAGCTTGAACTGCGAACCCGTCGTACCCGTGGTGCGATGCACAACGTACACATCGAGCGGGCCAATACCCGTCGCCGTGTATTCGCAGTTCGTCCCACCGACCTGGTCGGTGAAGATGCCGATGTCATCAGCCATCGCGTAGCCGGCAACCATCGTGATCGCCAAAGCAAGCATTAGAACCTTTTTCATTACTAGTCGCTCCTTTTCAGGATCTTTGTGAACCGAGAGGCTGGATGAACCGCTGATCGCGTGTCATGGATGAACCCGAAACTCGTGGTTCATCCAGCCCGGACAAACCGCTTACTACCGGTACAGCGCTTTGACTCCGCCCCACGTGCTCTGCTCCGTGGCCACCGGGCCCGGGCAGATGAGGGACGTCATACCCACACCGCTGATCTCGGCGTACGAGGGCCACTGCACGGCTACCGGGTCGGTGTTGCCACCATTGCCGGCATTCGCGTAGTTGTAACCGCGCACGACGATCGCCTGCGGTCCGGCGTTGCAGTCACACGCGCTCGTCCAGATGGTATGCACCGTCAGGGCGAGCAGGGGCGAGAAGCCGTTCTGCGGAAGGTTCCACGCGATGGCAATACCACCCGTCCCACCAAGGGAGGGCGAGCTACCAATCACGAGGGTATTCAGCGGAGCGGATTCACCCGTGTGAAACAGCGCGCCTGGGTAATCGACACTGAACTCAACGCCCTGGATGAACATATTCCAGTTGTTCATCACGACGTACAACTCCTGGTTGGTCCCGGGCGACTGACAGTCCGCCTGGGTATCACTGAACGAGTTGTACGCCAGGTTGGCGTTGAAATACGTCTGAATATTCGGCACCTGCGCCGTCGCCGCGACGGCCATCAGACCGACGAGCGATGCCACAAGCACCCCTGCTAGAGCTTTCTTCATAGCGACAAACTCCTTACATGCAAATCTTGGTCGCGAACAATTTAGGAGTCACTCACGCCGCTACTGCGACTAGCACTGATGGTTATAGTGCGCGCCGAACTTCGCAAAGTCCGCGACCGTGATCGTTCCGAACGTCACGAAGTCGTGGCAAGCAAAGAGCGGCTTCGGGGGCGACTGATAGCTCGTCCCGAAGAACGCAAAGTCCGAACCCGACACGAGACCCTCCGGCGGACCGCCAGCGGTGTTCTTCTGGTCGGGGGAACGAACGGCGATCGCGAGACACAGCGGAGCACAGGCACCGTTACCAAGAACGATACCCTGGCAGACCACGCGCACACCCGTGTCGCAGCCGCTGCCCGAAATGTCGCCAGCAATCGTCGTCATACCATTCGCGTCTGTCGCTGCGGTCGCGTTAATCGAACCGCTACCGCCGCAGAGAACGATCAGGTCGTTACAGCCGATCAGCCAGAAGTCCGCGGCCGGGATACCGGCAACCGGAGCATTCGTGTTGTCGTTGATGGTGACACTGATGGTGAGACCGGCACCGCTGAGCGGATCGCCGTCACCCTGCGGACAGATGAAATGCACGCCGGCAGCAGAGCTGGCCGTGGAGTTACACGGATCGACGATACCGCTATTAACGGTGTCGACGCCCGCGACCTGCCAACAAAGCAGCGCAGCCGCGACAAGCGAAAGGATCGCAAACTTTCCTTTCAACATTCCTACACCTCCAAAAAGTGGTTGTGGAATTTACCCTATATGAGGAAGCCAGCCAGCGGCGTACTGCTGTGCCACGGCCTGCCTCCCTCCACCGTTGGAAAAACGACACCTTACTCGACCGGGAAAAATTCTACCACGGATCGAAACCCAGTGTCAACGCGCATATTCTGGGACATGGGGCCAGAGGAAGCCCCCCGTAGCCCCATGTATGCCCAGTATCGCCCCCGTGGGGGGCGTGGTGGCATGGGGGCGGGGCCAAGCCATTTTCATATTGTCGGTTAGGAAAACTGGTGGGCGAAACAGGAGTCGAACCTGTGACCTTCTGCTTGTAAGGCAGACGCTCTAACCAGCTGAGCTATTCGCCCGCGCTCGACGCCTAGAGGAAGGCGAGCGGGATCATGACGCAGTACCCCAGGACCAACAGGATCGGGGCAATGGTGATGTCGTTGACGGCCAGAAGGACGTAGCCGATCACGATGGCGGCCATTCCGGCCCCAAAGAGCTTCCAGCGGAACTTGTGAACGGAGTTGCCTGTGTTGCCTGTCATGAATCCCTCCCGGGCATCTGACCATACGCCCCTGCAAAGGTCAAGGCCGGCGGCGGCGGCCCCCTGCCGCTATTTCTGGTCCGCCTGCCGGGCCCGTTCCCGCCGGGCCTCCTGCACCGCCACGTTGTGCTCCTTCAGGGTGGCGGAGAACACGTGCCGGCCGTCACCCCGCGCCACGAAGTAGAGCGCGTGCTCCTCCGGATCCGGGTACAGCGCCGAGCGGATTGACGCCGCCCCGGGGCTGCAGATGGGCCCGGGCGGAAGGCCGGCATGCAGGTACGTGTTGTACGGCGAGTCGATCTTGAGATCCTTGTAGTAGAGGCGGCCACGAAACCCGCCCATTGCATAGGCCACCGTGGGATCGGCCTCCAGGCGCATGCCCCGGGCAAGCCGGTTGAGATACACGGCCGAGACCCGCGGGCGTTCGTCGGGAACCCGGGCCTCGGCCTCCACGATCGAAGCCAGCGTGAGCACCTGGTGACGCGTCATCCCGAGCTCCGCGGCACGCCGGTCGTGGTCGGGGGTCCACTCCGCCGCGAACCGGTGCAGCATCTGCCCCACCACGTCTCCCGCGTCGCTGCCGAATGGAACCAGGTAGGTGTCCGGAAACATGTACCCCTCCAGGGTACTGACCGGTACCCGAAGCGCGGCCAGGAGTTCCGGATTCCGGATCTCCGCGGCCATCGCCAGCGAATCCACACCCGCCGGCCCGAACGCCCGGGCGATCTGCCAGCGGTTGAACCCCTCGGGAACCGTGACCCGCATGGAAAGCACGTCGCCGCGCACCAGCGCGCGCAGGACATCCACCGGCGGGGTCCCGGGAATGAATTCATAGGTACCGCGCCGGATGTCGCGATCGTGGCCCAGCACGCGCGCGAAGAACGTGAACGTCCAACCGCGCCGCACCAGGCCGTTCGCCTGCAGTTCGGCCAGCACCGTGCCGAAGCCGTCGCCCTCGGCCACGATGATGCGCACGGGATCTCCGCCGCGGGCGGTACGCCGGGTCACGTCCGACACCACGAAGACGATGAACACCGCCCCGGCGATCGCCAGTGCGATGAGTACCTTGAACACGGTCTGCATATGTTTCATCGTTTCCTCATGGTCGCACGTCCCGGTGACGGTGCGCATCCAGGTATCCCTGCAGGATCAGCACCGCCGCCACCCGGTCCACCGCCCCCTTCTCAGCGCGCTCCCCGCGCAGGGTGCGTTCCGCCTCCACGCTCGACAGGCGCTCGTCCCACAGGTCGACGGGAACGTCAAAGGTCTTGCGCAGCGCGCCGGCCAGTTCGGTGGCGAGCCGCGAAGAATCCGTTTCCCGCCCGCTGAGCGCCAACGGGTAGCCCACCACGATGCGCTCGACGTCGTACTCGACCAGCAGCGCGCGCACGCGGTCCAGCAGGTCGCCGTCCCGGCGACGGTCGAACGTCTCCAGGCCCTGCGCGGTAATGCCAAGCGGATCGCTCACCGCCAGCCCGACACGCCGCTCGCCCGGGTCCAGGCCCAGGATGCGCCGTTCTCCGGCGGCCCGCGTCACGGGTTCCTCTTCAGGACCACGACGGTGAGGTCGTCCTGGTTCTCGCCGTCGCCGAAGGCACGCACGTCCTCGATCACGCGCCGGCACACGTCGCGCGCACTCATGTCACCGTTGCGTTCCAGCACCGAGCGCAACCGGGGCGCGCCGTAGTAATCGCCGTTACGCGCCTCGGAATCCGTGACGCCATCCGTGTACACCACCAGTGAACCACCCGCGGGCACGTGACAGTCGCATTCGAGATAGTCGAACTCCTCCAGACACCCCAGCACCATGCCGCTCTCCTCGATCATGCGGGCGCCGGCGCCGGTGACGAGGAAGGGAAACTCGTGCCCCGCGTTGCTGAAGCGCACCGCACCGCTCTCCATGTCCAGAACCGCGTAGAACACGGTGGCGAACTCCGCGGCACTGGTGTTGCGGTACAGCAGCCGGTTCAGACGCGCCATCATGTCGCGCGGTTGCGTCTGCGCATCGGTGTTGGTTCTCACCGTGGCCTGCAGCGTGGCGGTCAGGATCGACGCCGGGATACCCTTGCCGGAAACGTCGGCCACCACTACCACGAGCCAGCGCCCGTCGACGAGCACAAAGTCGTAATAATCACCGCCCACCTGCCGGCTGGGAACGGTGACACCGAACAGGTCGAACCCCGGCAGCGATGGCGGCGCGCTGGGCAGCATCTGCATCTGGATCTTGCGCGCGATCTTCAACTCCTCTTCGAACACCTTGCGTTCCACGCTCTCGGCCAGCAGCCGGATGTTCTGGAAGGCGGCGCCGATCTGTGTGGACAGCAGCGCCAGGTGGCCGAGTTCCTCGGCGCCGTAGGTCAGGCCGTAGACCTTCTCCGCCAGGGTCACGTAGGCCACGCAGGTGCGGCCCTGGATGATGGGTACGAACACGTCGATACCGGCCGGCAGCAGATCGGGCCTGAGCGTGGGCGGCGCGTCGCCATCCTCGCGCCGCTTGCGCGGGCGGCGACGCCACGGCCGGCGGCGTGGCTCCGCGGGTGCGAGAAGGTCGCGGCGCCGCACCGGCTCTCCGATCTTGAGCAGCGCCGCCGCCACCGGGTCGCTGCCGTTGGAAACCAGCACCAGCCGCGCGTCGGACGCGTCGAGCACCTCGCGCAGCCCCCGGGTGACGGTAAGATCGAGGTCTTCGCGTGTCGTGGCCGCGGCCACCCCGTCGCCCACGCGCTTGAAACGCTGCGCCAATCCACCGCGCCCACGCGCCAGTGCGTGCTCGAGAACCGATTCCGCGCGTTCGATGGCGGGTTGAAACGCAATAACCACCAGCATCACGAAGCCGGCTTCGAAAGCTTCACGGCCACCCGCGCTGTACTGGCCGAAGAATATGGCGATAGGGCGCACCAGCAGCAGGTAGATGCCCGCGAAGAGCGCGGCCACCACGCCGTACAGCAGCGAGCGCTCCAGCACGTTGCGTACGCCGAGAAACTGGTGACGAATGACCGCGTAGGCGATCGCCCCGCCGCTGGCCACCAGGGACAGGTTTAGCAGCGCGAGACCGGTGTTGTCCGGGATCGCGGGGATGCGGGCCAGCAGCGCCACCTTGGCGAAGGTATAGAAGATAACGCTGGCCAGCACACCCAGCGCCACCACGCGCAACTGGCGCGACAGGCGCGCGTTCACCGGCCCGTTCTGGCTGCGGTTGAGAATCTCGAGCGCGACCAGCGAGTAGACGATGTTGACGACGGCAAACAGGTTGCGGTGCACGCGCTCCAGCATGCGCACCAGCGCGCCCAGCACGGCGTCGAATCCCGTCAGCGTGAGTTCGCGCGGCCCCACGCCGAACTCGCCCTCGGTGGCGATGCTGTCGGGCATGCGGGAGAGTTGATCGAGCATGCGGTCGCCGAACATCATGGCGGCGAGGTGGAAGATGTAGGGCAGAAAAATGACCAGTCCCAGGGCCGGGTAGCGGTTCAGAACGCGGTTCTCGGTGGGAAAACTGAGCGCGAAGAGCAGCAGGGACGGAAAGTAGAACTCCCACAGGTACTCGAAGTTGACCACCATGCTGGTATAGAGCACAGCCCCGTCGCGCAACGAACGCTCCAGGATGATGCCGGACGCGGAGAGCAGCGGTCCCACGCTGGCGAAGAACAGCATCAACGCGGCGGCGCGGGTGGGGGCGCTGTTGCGGCCCACGCGCAGCAGGGTGAGGGCGAGCAGGAAGCCGGATACCCCGACGACGAGGTAGACCAGCGATATGACGACGGTAAAGGGACCGGTCATTGGAAGCCGCTCCGGGGACGGCCGCTACGCACGGCTGCGGTTTCCCCTTCTACGTATGTCCGCCGCGCACGGTTCCGGTGGGTATCGCGGCTTGAGGCGGGATCATTCCTCCGGCCCGTCGTCTCCGCGATTCTTGGCGAGTTCGACGTACAGACCGCCGTCGGCGTAACGGAACGAAAGCCTGTCGGTGAAGGCCTTCATGATCATCAGACCCCGGCCGCGCTCGCTCATCGGGTCCGGCGGCGAGTCTTCGTCAAGGGCCTTCTGGAAATTGAAGCCGCTGCCCTCATCCTTGACGCTGGCAGCAAAAGACTGCCCGTTGAAGCACAACGTCACGACCACCCGCTTGTTCGGATCGAACCGGTTCCCGTGCTCAATGGCATTGCTGCACGCCTCGATCAACGCGGTACTGACGTCATTGATCGCATCCAGGGAGAACGAGAACTCCCGTGCCAGGTCCTGGATGGCAGCATCCACCGCGCCGAGGTACTTGAGGTCGCTCGGGATGTTCAGGATCATTTGCTCGACGTTGCCGCCCATACGCCGCTTCCGCTGTCGCCGTTGATCGAGACGCTAGCTGGCGGGCGTGAAAGCTTTCAACGCATCCTCTTCCGCCTCGAAGGACTTGAAGAGGAGATTGAGCTTGGTGACGTAGAGGATACTCTCGATGCGATCCGACGCGTGCATGACGACCAGGTCGCCGCCCGCGCGCCGAACCGACGTGTAGCCGCTGATGAGGATGCCGAGACCGGTGGAGTTGATCCACGAGACCTTCTCCAGGTTCACGACCACGTTCTTCTTGCCCTGGTCGATGAGGGACTTGAACACGTCGCGGAAAACTTCCGCATCCGGGCCGCCGGTCAGCTTCCCGTTCAGGTCAAGAATAACCGCGTTCCCAACTTCTCTCTGCGTGATCTTCAAGCTAGACCTCCTTCGCCCGGTCTTCCCGGTACAGGGTTTCCAGGGCGAGTCGCATGTCGGCGGGCAGCGCCGTCGTGAATGTCATCCGCCGCGCGGTTTCCGGGTGCGTGAACGACAACACCGACGCGTGCAGCGCGTGTCGTCGCATGATCTTGAGCAGGCGTTCGATCGTCTCCCGCGAGCGCGCACGTCCCGTTCTGATCCTCTGCCTCCGGCCACCGTAAACGGAGTCCCCCAGGAGCGGGTTGTCGATATGAGCAAGGTGGACGCGAATCTGATGCGTCCGTCCCGTCCGGGTGGTCGCGCGAATATAGTCGAAATGGTAGTAGGTGTCCACCACGATCACCTCGGTGGCCGCGGGGCGTCCCCCCGGCACGACCGCCATGCGCTGGCGGTGCACCCGGTGGCGCGCAACCGGCTCGTCGACGGTCACGCGCGGCGCGCGCAGGTTGCCGAAGACGATCGCGTGGTAGGTCTTGTCGAAGCGCCTCTCCTTGATCTCGGCGGTTAGCGCCCGGTAACTCGCGTCGGTCTTGGCCAGCACCATCACGCCGGAGGTATCCTTGTCCAGCCGGTGCACCACGCCCGGGCGGTCGCCACCCCCCAGTCCAGCCAGCGTGGTGCCGCGCCCCAGCAGCGCGTTCACCAGCGTCCCGTCCCAGTTGCCGTGCGCGGGGTGAACCACGAGTCCGGCGGGCTTGTTCACCACCACCAGCGACTCGTCCTCGTACACCACCGCAATATCGATTGATTGCGGCGCGGGGACGGCGCGGGTCGCAGCGGGCTGCGCCACGGCGCCGGCTTCTATCTCGATGGTGTCACCCGCCGCCAGCAAATGGCTGTCCGGCCGCGCGCGTCCGTTGACACGCACGGCGCCCGCCGCATTGAGGGATTGGATCCGGGTCCGCGAGTAAGCGGGAAGCGTGGCGGCGCAGTAGCGGTCGAGGCGCTGCCCGGCGCCGCTTTCGGCGACGACAACTGTCAGACGTGCGTCGCCCATGGCCGTGCCCTGCTAACGCTCCGGCGCGCGCTGGTCGCGCGGGGCAACCAGGGCGCCGTCGGTGGCGGGCGCGTCGACATGCGTTTCCTTCGTGCGCAGCGCAACCAGCACCAGCAGCGCCGCGCCGATCGTCACCGCCATGTCCGCAACGTTGAACACGGGCCAGTAGTGACCGGTGAAACCGATCTGGATGAAGTCGATGACCTCTCCGTGCAGGACGCGATCGACGAGGTTGCCGATGGCCCCGCCGAGGACAAGGCCCAGGCACAGGCGGCGGAACTTCTCTGCGCGCGGCAGACGAAACGCCACCAGCGAGATCAACACCAGCGCCACCACGCTGGCGACGATGAAGAACAGGCGGCCACCCTGGAAGATACCGAACGCCGCGCCCGCGTTCTTGACGAGCGTGATGTTCAGAAAGCCGGCAACGATCTCGTAGTTCTGTCCGTTTCGCCAGATGAGCTGTTTGGTGAGCTGGTCGATGACGACGACAAGTGCGGCGGGAACAAGAAACCGCACGCTAGCTCCTCTGCATCTTTTCAGCGCGGGACTGGCACTTGATGCACAGCCGCGCGGCGAGAAACGCCTCGAGACGCCGCGGCGGAATCTTCTCGCTGCACTCCTCGCACACACCGTAGGTGCCCTTGTCGATGCGGCGCAGGGCAGCCTCGAGTGCGATCACGTAGTCGGTGCCCTGGCTGGCGTGCAGGAACGCCTGCTCCTGTTCGATCACGTCGGAGCCTATGTCGGCCATGTGGTTGGAGTAGCTCTGGTTCCCGGACTGGCTCGCCGCCATACCCTGGATCTCCTCCTCGATCATGCCCAGCCGCTGGAGGACGCGCTGCCGTTCCGCTTCGACGAGTGTCCTGAAACGCTGCAGTTCTCTCTTGTTCATCCTGCACAACCTCTTGTATTAGAACACTTTACAGCAACAGCCACGCCACTGGAGCGACCGAAAGATAGTACCGCTCCCGGGGAGTGTCAACGACATTTCTGCACCCACAACGTGACGCGCTCGCCATCCAGATCCAGTTCCGTGCGGTGCTCCCAGTCCACCTCGCCGCGCGCGATGTCGTCGGCCAGCGTCTCGGCGGCGATCAGTTTGCCGGCGGCATCGAAGACGCGCGCGGTGGCCTCGCCGCCCTGGTAGCGCAGGCGGATGCGATCGGTCACCTCGAATCCCGAGTTCTTACGGAGATTCTGCAGGCGATTGACAACCTCGCGCGCCGCGCCCTCCAGGCGCAGCTCGTCGTCGAGGGTGAGATTCACGATCACGGTGATACCGCGTTCCTCGGCGGCGCCATACCCCTCGGCCGCGGCCACCTGCACGCCGGCGTCTTCGCGGGTGATGGCAACCGCCTCACCGTCTACTTCGAGCGTGAGCGCGCCGGTCTTCATGAAGGCGGCCAGTTTCTCCTGGGGCGCGGACTTGATGGCCGCGGCGATGCGCGGCACGCGCTTGCCGTACTTCCTGCCCAGCACCGGGAACGCGGGCGTGGCGGAGAGACGGACCAGGTCGCCCAGTTTGTCCACCCTTCGCACCGCGCGCACGTTCAACTCGTCGAGCACCAGGCCGGAGATCTCGCTGTCATCGATGAAACGATCCAGCGACGCGCCGTCATTGGAATGAACCAGTATCTCGGAGAGCGGCTGGCGCACGCGGACACCCGCGTCGTTGCGCACCGTGCGCCCCAGCGACACCACCGCGAGCGCAACGGCCATCTTTGCCTCCAGCGCCTCGTCGATGGCGCCGGCGTCCGACACCGGGAACGACTCCAGGTGCACGCTGCTGCCGTCGCCGTCGGTCGCGGTGCGGCCGCGCAGCGCCAGGTGGATCTCGTCAGAGAGATAGGGGACGAAAGGTGCGAGCAGGCGCGCCATGCCATCCAGCACCGTGTACAGCGTGTTGTAGGCCGCCAGCTTGTCCGGGCCCATCTCGCCCTTCCAGAAGCGGCGGCGCGACCGGCGCACGTACCAGTTGGAGAGTTCGTCGAGGACGAAGCGCTCGATGGTACGCGCGGCGCGTGTGAGGTCATACTCGTCCAGCCCGCCGGCCACGCGCGACACGGTGGTGTTGTAGCGCGACAGGATCCAGCGGTCGAGCAGCGAAGGCTCCCCTGCTTCCTTGCCGTGGCGGTAACCGTCGATGGACGCGTACATGGCGAAGAAGGCGTATACGTTGCGCAGGTTCTCCAGCAGCTTGCGCGCGGTGTCCTTCACACCGTCGCGGTCGAAGCGGGTGGGCGTCCATGGCGGGCTGGTGGTGCAAAGGTACCAGCGCAGCGCATCGGCACCGTCGTCGTCGAGCACGTCCCCGGGGTCCACGGTGTTGCGCTTGCTCTTGGACATCTTCTGCCCGTGCTTGTCCAGGATGTGCCCGGTGGTCAGGCAGTTGCGGAACGGACTCTCGCCCCGAAGGAACACCGAGATCGCCAGCAGCGAGTAGAACCAGCCGCGCGACTGGTCGATGCCCTCGGAGATGTAGTCGGCGGGAAACTGCCGCGCGAACATGCCGCTTTCGTCCCACGGGTAGTGGTACTGCGCAAAGGGCATGGCCCCGGAGTCGAACCACACGTCGATGACGTCCTTCACGCGCCGCATCACGCCACCGCACGCGCACGCGAGTTCCACGTCGTCCACGAACGGCCGGTGCAGGTCCAGCGACGCCTCGTCGGCGGCCAGGTTGGTAGCGCGCTCGCGCAGTTCCTCGATGCTCCCCACCGCGTCGCGCTCGCCGCACGCGTCGCAGGTCCAGATGTTGAGCGGCGTCCCCCAGTAGCGTTCGCGCGACAGCGACCAGTCCACGTTGTTCTCGAGCCAGTTGCCGAAGCGGGACTCCCCCACGTCTTTCGGGATCCAGTTCACGCGGGCGTTGGCCTCGATCATCTTGTCCTTGTACGATGTGGTGCGGATGTACCACGACTGCCGCGCGTAGTACATCAGCGGGGTCGAGCAGCGCCAGCAGAACGGGTACGAGTGGGTGACGCGGGCGCTCTTGTACAGCTTGCCGTGTTGCTTGAGCCACTTGATGATGAGGGGATCGGCGTCCTTGATGAACTGGCCCGCCCAGTCGGTGACCGCGTCCTCGAAGGTGCCGTCGGTCCGCACACCCTGGATGAGAGGGATCCCGAACTCCTGGTGCATGCGGAAGTCGTCCGCGCCGAAGGCGGGTGCGATGTGCACGATGCCGGTGCCGTCCTCCAGGCTCACGAAGTCGCCCGCGATCACGCGGAAGGCACCCTCGGTGTCCTTGTAGTAGTCGAACAGCGGCTGGTAGGAGGCACCCACCAGGTCCGCACCCTTCACGCGATCGAGCACCTCGACCTCCCCGTCCAGCACACCGAGCAGCGCCTCGGCCAGCACCAGCACCTCACCGTTGTGCGACACGCGCGCGTAGGTCTCCTTCGCCGCCACCGCCAGCGCGGCGTTGCAGGTGAGCGTCCACGGGGTGGTGGTCCACGCCAGGAAGAACTCGTCGGCGCCGCTGCGCTTGAATTTGATGTACACGCTGGGGTCGGTGACGTCCTTGTAGCCCTGGCTGACCTCGTGGCTGGAGAGCGAGGTCTGGCAGCGCGGGCAGAACGGGACGCTCTTGTACCCCTGGTAGATCAGCCCCTGCTTCCAGAACTCCTTGAGAATCCACCACACCGTCTCGATGTAGCGGTTGTCGTAGGTGACGTAGGGGTGGTCCATGTCCACCCAGAACGCGATGCGGCGCGTGAACGTCACCCAGTCCTTCTCGTACTTGAACACGCTCTCCCGGCACTTGCGGTTGAACTCGGCGATGCCGTACGCCTCGATCTGCTCCTTGCGGTCGAAGCCGAGTGAGCGCTCCACCTCGATCTCAACCGGCAGTCCGTGCGTGTCCCAGCCCGCCTTGCGCACCACCCGGTGCCCGCGCATGGTCTTGTAGCGGCACACGAGATCCTTGCACAGGCGTGCGATCACGTGGTGCACGCCGGGCCGGCCGTTGGCGGTGGGCGGGCCCTCGTAGAACACGTAGGGGTTGTCCGCGGGGCGCTCGTCGACGCTGCGCTGGAAGATGCCCTCGCGCTCCCAGTACGCGGACATCGCCTCTTCGGCGGCGGGCACGGCTTGCGACGAGGCCAGCCTAGGGAAACGGGTATCGCTCATGCGTTCCTGACCGGGTGCGACGCGCGTCACGCCCGCTTGAGGTATTCGACGACCAGGCGCCGCAACTTCGGTTCGGCGGCGTTGGCGGTGGCGATGATGCGCTTTAAATCCGCCGGTTCGAGCGCGTCCGGTTTGCACAGGTCGGTGACCACGCAGATGCCCAGCACCTTCATGCCCGCGTGCACGGCCACCAGGTTCTCCGGCACCAGCGACATTCCCACCACATCCGCGCCCATGCGACGCAGGAAGCGGTACTCGGCCGCCGTCTCCAGGTTGGGCCCGGCCACGGCCACCAGCACGCCACGGCGCAACGGGGTGCCGGTTTCCAGTGCGACGGCTTCCATGCGGGCGCGCAGCTCGCGCGAGTACGGCTGCGACATGTCGGGGAAACGTTCCCCCAGCCGGTCGTCGTTCCAGCCGATCAACGGGTTGTCGCCCATCAGATTGATGTGGTCGGTCACGGCCACGAGGTCGCCGAGATCGAGGTGCGGGTTCATGCCGCCCACCGCGTTGAACACCAGCAGGTCCTCCACCCCGAGCGCGCGCATCACCCGTATCGGGAACGTGATCTCCTGCATGGAATAGCCCTCATAATAATGAAGACGTCCCTGCATGGTGATGACCGGCTGGCCGCTCAGCGTGCCCATCACGAAGTTGCCCTTGTGGCCGATGGTGGTGGACTTGACGAAGTGGGGAATCTCTTCGTACGGAACCACGGTGTCGACCAGCATGGCGTCGGCGAGGTCACCGAGACCCGTGCCCAGCACGATGCCGGTGCGTGGCTTCAACCTGCTGCGTTTGGCAACCGCCGCGGCGGCGTCCTGGATTCGATCGTAGAGTCCGTGCATGCGTTGCTCCCCGGCCGCGCGCACCCGCGCCTGGCCGCGCCCTGGTTCCGGTCCGTTCTGTGAACGGCGCATTTTATCAGATGCCCATGACGGGGAAAACGCCGAAAACGGGCGCGGCCCGCGGGATTCCCCGCGGGCCGCACCTGCGTCAACGAGATGGAGGTTGCTACGACGCGTTGGGACCGTCGGGGGGACGCGGCGCGGACGCCAGCCGCTGCAGGTCGCGCCGGATCTGCTCGATATTCAATTCCGATTCGGACGGCTCCGCATGGACAATGGGCTCGGGAGAGCGCGGCGGAATGGATGCGGCCCGGTGCTCCGGCGTGAAACCGGACTCGGTCTCCAGTGGTTCCGGCGCGATGGTATCGCGCTGGCTCTGCGAGAGGCGCTCGAGGATGTCCCCGATGCCGGCAATCTGCTCGTCGTCCGAAGCCTCCGGCTGCGGCCGTGTCTCTGCTCTGGGCCGCGGGGCCGGTGCGGGCCGCTCGGCCGGTGCCGGACGGGGCGCGGGCGCCGCCTGCGCCGCGCGCGGTTTCTCAAAGAGCGTCTTGGGCCGCGGCGCGGGCGCCGCGGGGCGTGCCGACGAACGCTGCGGCTCTTCCGGCAGGGCCTCGTCCTCGGCCCGGAAATCGTTCTCCGCCGACTCGATGAACTTGACGTGCGACTCGGCCACCACCTTCATCTTGGCCAGGTAGCCGTCGCGCTGCGAGCGCAGACGCTGCACTTCCTGGCGCAGCCGCGCGGCTTCGCCGGTGATGTTGCGCAGGGCGCGCTCCGCCTCGAGCTGCGCCTCCTTGACGATCAGACTCGCCTCGCGGCGCGCGTTGTCCTTGGACTCCACCGTGACGCGTTCGGCGGTGAGCAGCGTGTCCCGCAGCGTGCGCTCGATGGACTTGTACTCCTGCACCTTGTCGTCGAGCTCGAGCAGCCGCTCGCGCAGCGCCTTGTTGTCGTTGAGCACGGCCTCGTACTCGTCGGCGACGGTGGCGAGAAACGCATAGACCTCGTCCGAGTCGAGGCCACGCATGATCCTGCGGAATTCCTGTTTGCGAACATCCAGCGGCGTAATACGCATCGTCAATCCTCCTGCGAGGCCGGGTCCATTGGCGCTCGCGGGCTTCTGTGGCCCGGATTCCCCTGTGCAAGCCACGCGCCGGGAAGCACATCCGCCCGGCAATCCTGTCCGGGTCGGCAACCCGTTGTGCTACAACAAAGTACCCGTCGATCCGGCGCGGCGCAAGGCCGGTTTGAGCGGGCAGCATACAATGAGGGTCCGCCAGGTGGTAAGAAATTTCTCAGCCGACTGGTTCCGGCCGGTCCCCCGTGATCACCCGGCCCACCCGGATGATGGTGGCCCCCTCCTCGATGGCGGCCTCGAAATCGCCGCTCATCCCCATGCTCAGCTCGGGCAGCGCGAGACCCGTGGCGCGGCGGGTCTCCTCCGCCAGGGCGTGGAGTTGCCGAAAACAGCGCCGTGTGTCGTCGGGGCCGCCCGTCAGCGGACCGATGGTCATCAGCCCGCGGAAGTCGAGATGCGCGAGACCGGCGAGCGCTTCGCCGGCGGCCACCGTCTCACCAGGAGCGACCCCGTGCTTGCTCGCCTCGCCGGAGGTGTTCACCTCCAGCAGCACCGCCGCGCGCACCCCGCGCTCACCCGCGATGCGGTCCACGGTTTCAGCGATGCGCACACCGTCGATGGCCTGCAGCAGATGCACGCGCCCCACCACCTTTCCCGCCTTGTTGCGCTGCAGCGGTCCCACCAGGTGCCAGCGGCACGGCTCCCGGACCGCGTCCAGCTTCGTCAGCAGCTCCTGCACCCGGTTCTCACCGATGTCACCGATTCCCGCACGCGCGATCGCCTCCACCATGTCGGGTCCAAAGGTCTTGGTGACGGCGACGATGGTCACCGCCTCCGCGGGCCGTCCGGCCCGGCTTGCGGCGGCGGCGACGCGCTCGCGGACGCGCGCCACGTTGGCCGCAATGTGGGTGTGTGCGCTGTTCATTGGACTGTCAATCTAGACCCGTCCGGCGGCGATTGACCACCGCAATCCCGCGCCGCGCGGTGTTGAAAACCATCCACCGTCTATCCACCGCCAATCCACATTGCAGGCCCGCGGCCATTTGCTTATCTTATATATTAATAAGGAGATACAGCATTACTTGATAATGATTTCACAACACGGAGAAAGGCTTGACGGCCCTGTGGCCGGTCCGTACTATGGCCGAACCTCAATCGGTAGGGGTGGTGGGATCGACGCCCCCAACATGTTGGGTCAATGACCACAACAGGTTACGTCGGTCGGCCGCCGGGCCTCCCAGGCCGCCGCTCCTCGGTTGACCCTTAAATAACTACTGGTAAACGAGTTACGGCAAAGCACCGGCAGGAGAGCCATGGAGATCACGAAGGTCAAGAAGCGCAACGGTTCCGTCGTCGACTTCGATCGAATCCGCATCGAGCGCGCGATCGAGAAGGCGTGCACCGCCACCGACGTCGCGGTCTCGTCGGAGTTCTACTCGCTGGTGACGGACGATGTCACCGCGGTCATCGAAGAGAAGTTCGAAGAGCGCATCCCGGGCGTGGAGGACATCCAGGACGTCGTCGAGATGATGCTCGCCGAGCGCGGTCTGTTCGAGGTCGCCAAGGCGTACATCCTCTACCGCAAGGAGCGCGAGGACTTCCGCCGCCACAAGCAGGACGAGCTGCTGGAGAAGATCGACCGCCGTGAGATCAAGGTGGTCAAGCGCAGCGGCGACGTGGTGGAGTTCAACATCGGCGAGATCGAGCGCGCCATCACCAACTGCTGCGAAGGTCTCGACGGAACCATCGACATCATCGGCATCCTGCGCGACACCAAGCTGGGCCTCTACGACGGCATCCAGACGTCGCAGATCAACCAGGCCGTCATCATGGCCATCCGCGCGCGCATCGAGCGCGATCCGGTGTACTCGACGCTGGCCGCGCGCTTCCTGTTCAACGACCTGTACAAGGCCGTGCTAGCTGTCGACGAGTTCTCGGACACCTTCGCCGACGCGCACCGCAGCGGCTTCATGCAGCGCATCAAGCAGGGCGTGGATGCGGGCCGGCTGGATCCGCGCCTGCTGGAGTTCGACCTGGCCCGCCTGGGCGGCGAGCTGCGCCCGGAGCGCGACCGCCTGTTCACCTACCTGGGCGCGCAGGTGCTGTACGACCGCTACTTCCTGAAGAACCTGCAACAGGAGATCATGGAAACGCCGCAGTACTTCTGGATGCGCATCGCGATGGGCCTCGCGCTCAACGAGGCCGCCGATCGCGAGGCGCATGCGCTGCGTTTCTATGACGTGATCTCGTCGCTGCACTACGTGCCGTCAACGCCAACGCTCTTCCACTCGGGCACCAATCACCCGCAGATGAGTTCGTGCTACCTAACCACGGTGAAGGACGACCTGTCGCACATCCTCAAGAGCATCGGCGACAACGCGCAGCTCTCCAAGTGGTCGGGCGGCCTGGGCAACGACTGGACCAGCATCCGCGGCACCGGCGCCATGATCAAGAGCACCAACGTGGGCAGCCAGGGCGTGGTACCGTTTCTCAAGATCGTCGACGCCACCACCGCGGCCATCAACCGCAGCGGCAAGCGCCGGGGTGCGACCTGCGTGTACCTGGAGACGTGGCACTACGACATCGAGGACTTCCTCGAGCTGCGCAAGAACACGGGCGACGAGCGCCGCCGCACGCACGACACCAACACCGCAAACTGGATCCCGGATCTGTTCATGAAGCGCGTGCTGGCCGATGGCCCGTGGACGCTGTTCTCGCCGGACGAGACCCCGGACCTGCACGACCTGTTCGGTCGCGCGTTCGAGGAGCGCTACGAAGAGTACGAGCGCATGGCCGACCGCGGTGAGATCCGTCTGTTCCGCCGCACGCGGGCCGTGGACCTGTGGCGCAAGATGATCACCATGCTCTACGAAACCGGGCACCCGTGGATCACCTTCAAGGATCCGTGCAACGTCCGCTCCCCCCAGGATCACGTGGGCGTGGTGCACAGCTCCAACCTGTGCACCGAGATCACGCTCAACACCTCGATGGACGAGACGGCGGTGTGCAACCTGGGTTCGATAAACCTCTCGTGCCACATCGACGACGGCAAGATCAACCACGAGCGTCTGCAGTACACCATCAAGATGGCGGTGCGGATGCTCGACAACGTCATCGATCTCAACTTCTACCCGACGCCGGAGTCGCGCCACGCCAACCTGCGCCACCGTCCCATCGGCCTGGGCGTGATGGGACTGCAGGACGCGTTGTATATGTCCAACCTGGCCTTCGGAAGCGAGGATGCGGTGCGCTTCTCGGATGAGATCCAGGAGTTCATCTCCTACCACGCCATTCTGGCGTCGTCGGAGCTCGCCGCCGAGAAGGGCCCCTACCCGACCTTCGCGGGCTCCAAGTGGGACCGCGGCATCTTCCCGGTCGACACCCTCGATCTGCTGGAGCAGGAACGCGGTCTGGCCACGGGTGTGGATCGCCGTTCACACCTGGATTGGAAACCGGTACGCGCGCACGTGAAGCAGCACGGAATGCGCAACTCCAACACCATGGCGATTGCGCCCACCGCGACCATCGCCAACATCGCCGGCTGTGTTCCGTCCATTGAGCCGATCTACAAGAACATGTACGTGAAGTCGAACTTCAGCGGCGAATTCACCATCATCAACAAGTTCCTGGTCATCGACCTCAAAGAGGCCGGGCTGTGGGACGAGGACATGATGGAGAAGATCAAGTACTACGACGGCAGCGTGCAGCGCATCGACTCCATTCCGGAGGAAATGCGCGCGCGTTACCAGGAAGTCTTTGAGATCGATTCCGACTGGATTGTCCAGCACGCGTCCCATCGCGGCAAGTGGATCGACCAGAGTCAGTCGGTCAACATCTTCACCACCACCAAGTCCGGCAAGCAGATTTCCGACATCTACATGGCGGCATGGAGAATGGGACTGAAGACGACCTACTACCTGCGAACGCTGGGTGCGTCGTCCATCGAGAAGTCGACGCTCGATTCGAAGAACAAGAAGTTCGCGACCGGCGCCGCCCACGTGGCGGAGACGGAAACGGTGCCCGCGTCGCAGGTGAAGAGTGCGTGCTCGATCATGGACCCGTCGTGTGAGGCGTGCCAGTAAGGAACGAAAGGTAAAGCACCATGGAAACCAGGACCCCGAACGAGAAAAGAATCCTCAACTGTTCGTCGACGGATCCCAACAAAATCCTCCCCATGAAGTACCAGTGGGCGCGCAAGCACTACAAGGACGGCGTGGCCAACAACTGGACACCCGAAGAAGTGAACATGCAGAAGGACGTTGAGATGTGGCGCAGCCCGGACGCCCTCACCGACGATGAGCGCCGTCTGGTCCTGTGGAACATGGGATTCTTCTCGACGGCGGAAAGCCTCACCGCCAACAACATCGTGCTGAACGTGTACAAGCACGTCACCAATCCCGAGTGTCGCCAGTATCTGCTGCGCCAGGCATACGAAGAGGCCATCCACACCGACACTTTCATCTACTGCTGCGACACACTCGGCCTGGACCCGGACGAGGTGTACAACATGTACCTCACCATCCCGAGCATCAAGCAGAAGGACGACTTCGTCATCGACATCACCAAGTCGATCCTCGATCCGGCCTTCACCACCGAGGGCCGCGAGAACACACAGCGTTTCGTGCACGACCTGGTGGGCTACTACGTCATCATGGAGGGCATCTTCTTCTACGCCGGCTTCGTGATGATGCTCTCCTTCCTGCGCCAGAACAAGATGGTGGGTGTGGGCGAGCAGTTTCAGTTCATCCTGCGCGACGAATCCGTGCACCTGGCCTTCGGAACCGACCTCATCAACACGGTGGTCATGGAAAATCCGGAGATCTGGACGGATGCTTTCAAGGCCGGCCTGGTGGAGAACATCAAACGCTCGGTGGATCTCGAGATTGCCTACGCCAACGACTGCCTCCCCCGCGGCATCCTGGGGCTGAACGCGGAGGCCATCGGTCAGTACGTGCGCCACATCGCCGACCGCCGCCTGGAGCGCATCAACCTGCCCAAACAGTACAACGTGGCCAACCCGTTCCCGTGGATGAGCGAAGTCATCGATCTCAAGAAGGAGAAGAACTTCTTCGAAACCCGGGTGACGGAGTACCAGAGCGGCGTGCTCAGCTGGGAGGAATAGGCCCCCCGCGGCAACCGGGAGCCGGAAGGCGCCCCGCCGGACCGCCGGTGGGGCGTTTTCGTTGCGCGCCGAACTTCTCGTTGCTACCGCGCCGCTTGCGCGATACTCTTGAACCGGTTCGGCACCCCCGAGGTATCACGCTGCTCCAGGTACTCATCACCACCGGCCGGGTCATCCACGAGATCCGGGTTCTGTTCGGCCAGCGGCTCGTTCCGCTCATGGCCGCCGGGCTCGCTTTCCATCTGCTGCTCGGCCTGATCCCGTTCCTGTTCATCACCACCGCGGCCGCCGGTTTCTTCTTCCAGAACCAGCCCATCACCGAGAGCAATCTCTACGACACCCTGCTCGGCCTGCTGCCGCCCGGCGCGGGCGAGGCGGTGCTGGGGAACATCACCTCGCTGGTGCAGAGCTGGGAGGGCTTCGGCGTGCTGGGCCTGGTGTCGCTGTTCTTCGTGGCGGCGGGTCTGTTCGAGTCGCTGGAGTGGAGCATCAACGGTGCGATGGGCTCGCGGCGCAAGGTCGGCTTCCTGCATCGCCGCCTGCTCACCCTGGCCTACGTGATGGGGGCCATGCTGTTTTTCTCCGTGGCGGCGGTCGGCGACTACGCGTTCCAACTGCTGCTGGCCGCCCCCGGCCTGCAGGAACTGACGTCGCTCATCCACGTCCCGCGGCGTGCGTTCTCGACCGGCTCCTTCACGGTGTTTCTGCTGATCCTCTACCTCTCGATTCCGGCGCGGCGGCCGCAGTTGCTGCGCGCGGTGATCGTGGCGGTGCTGGTGGCGGCGGGCTGGGCGCTGCTGCAGAAGCTGGGCGCCACCGTGACCATCTACATCTCCCGGCGGCACGCCGTGTACGGTGCGCTGGCCGGCGGCGCGCTCTTCCTCACCTGGATGTACCTGCTGGCCCTCTTCATCCTGCTCGGCGCGCTGATGCTGGACGTGTGGTCGCGGGCGGTGCGGCGGCTGCCGCTGGACGCCGACGCGGGCTGGTCGGAGGGCATCGGCTAGATGCCTGCGCCCGCAGCGGACCCGCATGTGCTCGTACTGGGCGGCGGCTTCGGTGGGCTCTACGCGGCGCGAACCCTGGGCGCGGCCGGCGTACGCGTGACGGTCGCCGACCGGCGCAACTTCCACCTCTTCCAGCCGCTCCTCTACCAGGTCGCGACCGGCGGGCTCTCGCCCGGTGACGTCACCTACCCCATCCGCGCGGTCCTCAACCGCTATCCCAGCGCACGCGTGATCCAGGCCGACGCGATCGACATCCGCCCCGGGGCGCGTGAGGTCGTGTTCGCCGATGCCCCGGCGCAACACTACGACGCCCTCATCGTCTCCACCGGATCGCGCACCTCGTACTTCGGTCACGACGACTGGGCGGTGCGCGCCGCCGGCCTGAAGAGCGTGGAGGACGCGCTCGATATCCGCCAGCGCGTGCTGGTCGCCTTCGAGCGCGCGGAACTGGAGCCGGACGCGGCGCGGCGCCAGGCGCTGCTCACCTTTGTGGTGGTGGGCGGCGGTCCCACCGGTGTCGAACTGGCCGGCGCCATCGCGGAGCTGGCGCACAAGACCATGGTGCGTGACTTCCGCTCCTTCGATCCGCACGACACACGCGTGATCCTGGTCGAGGCGGGCCCGCGCATCCTCCCCGCGTTTCCCGAGCCCCTGTCGCGTTACGCCGCGCGCGCGCTCCAGGCCCTGCGCGTGGAGGTGCGCACCGGCGTCACGGTGACCGCGGTGGGAGACGATGCCGTGGCCACCAAACACGGGGACGCCGCGGGCACCATCCCCACCGCCACGCCGCTGTGGGCGGCGGGGGTGAAGGTGGCGCCCTTCGGCGACATGGTGGCGGGACGTTTCGCCGCCGCACGGGACAGGCAGGGACGCATCATGGTGGGCGGCGACCTCACCATTGCCGGACACCCCCGCGTGTACGTCATCGGCGACCTCGCGCACGCTTCGGGCCCCGACGGGAATCCGCTCCCCGGCCTGGCCCCGGTGGCGATGCAGCAGGGCGAGTTCGTGGCGAAGCACATCCTGGGACGAATTCCCGCAGGGCGTCCCTTCCGCTACCGCAACAAGGGACAACTGGCAGTGATCGGGCGCAACCGCGCGGTGGCTGACTTCGGGCGGGTGCGATTCACGGGATTCCCCGCGTGGCTGGTGTGGGTATTCGTACACATCATGTATCTCATCGAATTCGACAACAAAGTAATGGTGCTGATGCAGTGGGCGTTCGGCTACGTCACCCGCAAACGCGGCGCGCGGCTCATCACCAACACGGGAGACGGATGAAACCGAACGACCTCAAGAGCATTCGCGGCCTTCTGACCGACATGGATGGCGTGTGGTTAGTGGGAAACACGGCGGTTCCCGGCGCCGCAGAAGCACTGGCACGCCTGCGCTCACGCGGCCTGCCGATGCGCTTCGTCACCAACACCACCACCCGCACTCCCGCACAACTCTCGGCGAAGATGCGCGCCATGGGCCTCGACGTTCCGGCGGACGAGTTCGTCACCACGCCGGCCGCGACCGCACGCTACCTGCGCGCCCAGGGGATATCCTCGGTGCGGCTGGTGGTGGCGGACGCGGTGCGCGGCGCGTTCGACGGCTTCACCGAATCCGCGCGCCCCGAGGCGGTGGTCATCGGCGACGTGGGCGAGGCGTGGAACTGGGACCTCATGCAGGATCTCTTCCGCACCATCATGAACGGTGCGCGCATGATCGCCATGCACAAGGGACGCTACTGGCAGGTGGCGGACGGGCTGCGCATGGACATCGGCGCGTTCATCGCGGGGCTGGAATACACCACCGGCCAGACGGCGACGGTAATCGGCAAGCCATCGGCGGAGATGTTTCGCACCGCGCTGGAGAGCATCGGCATGGAGGCGCGCGACGTGGTGATGGTGGGAGACGACGCCGACATGGACGTGGCGGGCGCACAGCGCGCCGGCATTCGAGGCGTGCTGGTGAAGACCGGCAAGTACCGCGACGAAACCTTCGCCGCCTCGGGCGTGATACCCGACCTCATCCTGGAATCGATCGCGGCGCTGTCCTGATCAGTCGCCCTCGGGCACGGCACTCTCGATGTCCAGCACGACCTTCCAGACGCGGTTCTCCTCCAGGCGCCAGATGCGCACGTAGTACGCCGCAACCGGTGCACCGCGGTACCCGGCGGTGTAACCGAGATCGCCGGAGGGAGCAACGTCGGCGTCGGTCGCGCGCATCACGCCGCCACCACCCGCCCCCGCCGCCGCCATGACCGCCGCCCTGCCCAGAACCGGCGCCGCGCCGTCCCGGTAGCGCCGCACATCCGGGGCCCCCCAGGCGCCGAAGGCGCCGGCCGCACCACGCGCAAACGCCTCCGCGAACGCGGCGTCCGCCGCCAGCAGGCCGGCACGCTTCTCCGCCATGCCCGCCGCGTCGCGCGGCCACGGGTCGGGATCGTCGGAGGTGCGAAACGTCAGCGCGGGAGTCGCCGGCATGCGCTCGTGACCGATGCCGATGTCGACGGCCACCTTCCAGCTCCCGCCGGCCGGCTTCTTCCACACCGACACGAAGTGTCCGAAGGCCACCGGATCCGACTCCCGGTCGGGGCTGAACGACCACGGCCCGGTGGTGAAACCGAAGTCTGCAGACGCAGCGATCTCCGCGTAGACCGGCTGCCACGCGAGCAGAACCGCGGACGGCGCGCGCCCTTCGTACAGGGCGCGTCCATCCACCGGCCCGGGGTTGAACAGCAACGCCCCGTCGGCGAGGTTGGCGAGAAACGCGTCGCGCACCGACACCGTCTCCGCCATCTTCGCGAAGGCGCGTTCAGCTTCCACCAGCGAAGCGACTGGCGGTGGCATGGCGGGGTCCCCCGCGGTCGTGGACATCAGCATGGCACCAATCAAAAACCAGGGATGCATGGTGGCGTCTCCTCGCTGTCACAGGTTCCAGTGGCCGGCCTGGGCCGCTCGGATCGCGGCCAGAGTGGGGGCGAACCTCCCCGCCGCACCATTGTGCACCGCCACGGCGGCCCGCGGCGACTGCATTCGTTTGAGCACGATCTCCGTGCAACGCTCCAGCGCGGCCAGGTCGTAACCGCCCTCCAGCACCGCCACGCAGCGGCCACCGGCGAAGCGCGCGGCGATGTCGAGCACCGCGCCCGCCATGGCATCGAAACCCGCGTCGCTCACGCGCATGCCGCCCAGAGGATCGTCCGCGTGCGCGTCGAACCCCGCCGACACCAGCACCAGTTGGGGCGCGAACGCCTCCGCCACCGGACGCACGACGTGATGAAATGCTGCGGCGTATTCGTCGTCCCCCCAGCCACCGCTCATGGGGATGTTCACCGTGTGCCCCGCCGCGTCCCTGCCGCCGGTCTCCTCCGCGGCGCCGGTACCTGGATAGAACGGAAACTGGTGCAGCGACACCAGCAGCACGCGCGACTCGTCCCAGAACATCTGCTGGGTCCCGTTGCAGTGGTGCACATCCCAGTCCAGCACCAGGACGCGCTCGAGCCCGTGCTTCTCCATGGCGTGCGCCGCCGCCACCGCGATGTTGTTGAACAGGCAGAAGCCCATGGCGTGGTCGGACTCCGCGTGGTGACCCGGCGGGCGCACGGCCGCGAAACCGTTGTCGAGATCGCCCGCCATCACGCGGTCGACGAGGTCCAGCACACCGCCCGCCGCCCGGCAGGCCACGTCGTAGGAATCCGGCGACATGAAGGTGTCGGGGTCGAGCATCAGCGAACGCCCGGCGGCGCCCTCCAGGATGTTCACGTAGAAGGGATCGTGCACGCGCGCGAGTTCGTCGTGGGTGGCGCGGCGCGTTGCGGGAAGCACGCTCACGCCGAGACGGTCCGAGCGCGCCGCCAGCCGGAGCAGTTGCTCCATGCGCGCGACGCGCTCGGGATGACCTTCCGGCGTGATGTGCCGGAGGTAGACTTCGTCGATGTGAAAACCGGTCCTCAAGGCACGCTAGTCTTCGTCGTAACGCGCTTTGAGGTTCTCGACCACACTCGCGTCGGCCAGCGTGGTCACGTTGCCGAGGGCACGGCCCTCCGCCACGTCGCGCAACAGCCGACGCATGATCTTTCCGGACCGGGTCTTGGGAAGATCCGCCGAGAACACGATGCGCTCGGGAATGGCAAACTTGCCGATCTTCTTCGCCACCCAGTCCTTCAGCTCCTTGTCCAGTCCATCGTTGCCGGTGACACCGTCCCGCAGGCTCACGAAGGCCACCAGCGCCTGGCCCTTGAGTTCGTGCGCCACGCCGATGACGGCGGACTCGGCCACGCTGCTGTGCTCCACGAACGCGCTCTCCAGCTCCGCGGTGCCGATGCGGTGACCGGCCACGTTGACCACGTCATCGATGCGCCCCACGATCCAGAAGTTGCCATGCTTGTCCTTGCGCGCGCCGTCGCCCGCAAAGTACGTTCCCGGCCACTTGGCCCAGTAGGTGTCCTGGTAGCGTTTGGGATCGCCGTAGATACCACGCAGCATGCCCGGCCACGGCTTGCGGATGCCGAGGTAGCCGACCTCCGCCGCCTTGCCGTCGTCGCTGTTGACGACCGGGTCAATGCCGAAGAAGGGCTGGGTGGCGCTTCCCGGCATGGTGGCGGTAATGCCCGGCAGCGGCGTGATCATGATGCCACCGGTTTCGGTCTGCCACCACGTATCCACGATGGGACAGCGCTTGCCGCCGATCGCCTTCTGGTACCACATCCACGCCTCCGGGTTGATGGGCTCACCCACCGTACCCAGCAAACGCAGCGAGGAGAGATCGTGCTTCGCCGGCCACTCGTCACCCCATTTCATGAAAGCGCGGATCGCTGTGGGCGCGGTGTAGAACACGGTCACGCCATAGCGCTCCACCATGTCCCAGAAGCGGCCCCGGTCCGGCCAGTCCGGCGCGCCCTCGTAGAGCAGACAGGTGACGCCGTTCTGCAGCGGACCGTAAACGATGTAGCTGTGCCCGGTGACCCACCCGATGTCGGCCGTGCACCAGAACATGTCCTCCGGTTTCAGGTCGAACACGTACTTCGTGGTGAGGTAGGTGTAGACCATGTAGCCACCGGTGGTATGGATGATGCCCTTGGGCTTGCCGGTAGTGCCGCTGGTGTAGAGCAGGAACAGCATGTCTTCGCTGTCCATCTTTGCCGGCGGACAATCCGCCGACGCGTCCTTCACGATTTCGTGGTACCAGACGTCGCGGCCGTCCTTCATGCGGCATGGAAATGCGTCGGCCTCGCCGCGGCGCACGACGATGACATGCTTGACGCTGGGGCAGTCCTCCACCGCTTCGTCGACGATGTCCTTGAGCAGCAGCGCCTTGCCGCGGCGCCAGCCACCGTCGCCAGTGATCACCAGGTTGGCCTGGCAGTCCTGCACGCGGTCGCGGATCGACTCCGCGGAGAATCCGGCGAAGATCACCGAATGCACCGCGCCGATGCGCGCGCACGCCAGCAATGACACCACCAGTTCCGGCGTCATGGGCAGGTAGACGGCGACGCGGTCGCCCTTCTTGATGCCCAGCTCCTTGAGGGCATTGGCAAACTTGTTCACGTCACGCGCGAGTTCCGCGTAGGTGAGCACGCGTCGATCGCCGGGCTCCCCCTCCCACACGATGGCGGCCTTGTGCCGCGCTGGAGTGTCGAGGTGACGGTCGAGACAGTTGTAGGATATGTTGGTCTTGCCACCCACGTACCACTTGAAGAACGGCGCCTTGCGGTCGTCGAGTACGCGGGTCCACTTCTTGAACCAGTGCAGGTCCTGAGCAACGCGGCCCCAGAACTTTGCGGGGTTCTTGATACTCTCCCTGTATAGTCGTTTGTATTCAGCTTCAGATTTGATGTGCGCCTGGGCACGAAACTTGGCCGATGGTTTGAACCGGCGGTTCTCCTTCATAACACTGTCGAACCGCCGCGGATCGATGCTGGCCATGTGAGTCAAACTCCTTTCCCTTGTCGAAATCGAACGGCCTGTCCTAGTCTATCGGAGTAACGCGTCCGAACCAACGCCCTTTTTGGAAGAATGGCCGCAGCATGATCCATCCCCGCCGCATCGATCGCCCCGCGTTTGCGTGGGCCCTGTACGACTGGGCCAACTCCGCGTTCTCAACCACCGTCATGGCGGGCTTCTTTCCGGTGATGTTCAAGCAGTACTGGTGTGCCGGCGCGGACGTATCCGCGTCGTCGGCCCGGCTGGGCTTCGCCAGTTCGGTCGCCGGCCTGGTGGTGGCGCTGGCCGCACCCGCGCTGGGTGCGGTCGCCGACGCGGGCGAGTCGCGCAAACGGTTCCTGCTGATCGCCGCGGGGGTGGGCGTCGCGGGTACCGCGGCGCTGTTCGCCGTGCCGGCCGGACAGTGGGTGCTTGCCGCGGTGGTCTTCATTGTCGCCACCGCCGGCTTTTCCGCGTCGATGATCTTCTACGACGCCCTGCTGGTGGACGTTTCCACCCCCCGCACGGCGGATTTCGTTTCCGCATACGGGTTTGCGCTGGGATACCTGGGCGGCGGCATCCTGTTTCTGCTCAACATCTTCATGTACCGTTCTCCCGCAACCTTCGGCATCGCGAGTCCCGAGGATGCGGCGCGCTGGTCGTTTCTCACCGTGGCCGTATGGTGGGCTCTCTTCTCGATTCCGCTCGCCCGCGGCGTGCGCGAGCGCGCGGTGCAGCGGCGCGTCGCCGGCGCGACCCGGCGCGGGTTGCACGAGATGGCCGACACGCTGCGCCACCTGCGCCGGCACCGCGCGGTGCTGCTGTTTCTGCTGGGATACTGGTTCTACATCGACGGCGTTCACACCATCGTGCGCATGGGCATGGACTACGGTCTGTCGCTCGGCTTCCCCGCCGGCACGCTCATCCTGTCCCTGCTGCTGATCCAGTTTGTCGGCTTCCCCGCATCGCTGCTCTTCGGCAAGATCGGCGACCGTTACGGTGCGCGCACCGGCATCTACATCGCCATCGCGGTGTACATCGGCATATGCATATGGGGTTATCTGCTGTCGCGCCCGGTTGAATTCTACGCACTCGCGGTGGCAATCGGCCTGGTGCAGGGCGGCATCAACAGCCTTAGCCGCTCGTTCTACTCGCGGCTGATTCCGGAGAACCAGTCCGCGCAGTTCTTCGGCTACTACAACACCATCGGACGCTTCTCCGCGGTGCTGGGTCCCGCCGTGATGGGAACGGTGAGCCTTGCCACCGGCAATCCGCGGCTGTCGATGCTGGCGATGATCGCGTTCTTCGTGGCGGGTGCGATGTTCCTTGCGCGCGTTCCCGCGCAACCCCTATCCTCGCCGCAGGAACCCATCCCAGCCGGCGGAGCCGATTCATGATTCACATCCAGGACCTGGTTCAGCGCGTCAACGAAGGTATCGAGCGCGCGCGCGCCGCGGGGGTCGTCGAACCCACCGCCATGACGGTGGCCACGGTGGACGAGCACGGCCGTCCCGCCGCGCGCATCCTGCTGCTCAAGCACGCCGACGAGCACGGCTTCGTCTTCTACACCAATCTCGAGAGCCGCAAGGGCCGCCACCTGGCCCGTTTCCCCTGGGCGTCGTTGTGCTTCTGGTGGGCGCCGCTGGCGGAGCAGATCCACGTGGACGGCCGGGTGAAGCCGGTGAACGCCACCGAGGCCGACGCATACTTCGCGTCGCGGCCGCGCGGCAGCCAGATCGGCGCCTGGGCCTCGAAGCAGAGCGACGCGCTCGAATCCCGCAAGGTGCTGCTCGACCGGGCGGCGGAGGCCGAGGCGCGGTTCGCCGGGCAGGACGTCCCCCGCCCGCCCTACTGGTCCGGATTCAGGCTCATCCCCGACCGCTTCGAGTTCTGGTACGGGCGCGAGGACCGTCTGCACGAGCGCTTCGAGTACCGCTTCGAAGACGCCCGCTGGCAGGAGCGCATCCTTTCCCCGTGACAAAAAGCCATTGCGAACACGGGGGTTGAACTGGTAAGATTCCCGACAGTCCCCGTTGATTCAGAGCCCGGCCTCCCCACACGCGTGGCCGGTTGACGAGCCCCGACGGCGTAATTTGTTGGAGGACTGCATCTTGCGAGTTCGCATACGTCGCCAGCTTGCCCCGGCTGTCGTGCTTTCCATTTGCCTTACCCTTCCGCTGTTCGCGCAGAACGCGCGCGCCACGAGCCTGCCGCGCCTGGCAGCGTCGCTCGATTTGAGCCGCCTGGCGGCATCCGTCACGGCCGCGACCGACGCCGCGCTTCAGGCGGACGAATTCTCCCGCGCGATTCCCACGCGCGTCACCCTGCCCGCCAGCGTGGAGCTGCTCGGCGCCACCACCGAGGTTCGGATCGGCCTGCCCCATGAGGCGAACCTGGGTATCGAGGTCACCGACGAGTCCGGCGCCATGGTGTGCAGCGCACGGGTCCACATGCCGGCCGGCTGGCAGAAGGTGTGCTTCAGCGGCCGCGGCCACGACGGCAAGTCGCTCGCCAACGGCGTGTACTTCTACCGGGTGGCCGTCGAGGGTGACGTCATGGTGACCCGGGTCGTCATCAATCGCTGACACCCCATCGAGACTTTCGAAGAGGCCGGTCGATTCGACCGGCCTTTTCTTTTTGCGGACACTTGCAATCCCCACCGTGATGCCCGCATGCTGCGCGAATGCGCGAACGGGCCGGGGTGATCATCGTGGGCGCGGGGGCGGCGGGTCTCATGACCGCCATCCAGGCGGCGCGCGCCGGCGCGCGCGACGTGCTGGTGCTGGACGGCGCCCGCAAGCTCGGCGCCAAGATCCTCATCGCGGGCGGCGGGCGTTGCAACGTGACCCACGACGTGGTGGACGAAACCGCCTTCGCCGGTTCGTCGAGGAACGCCATCCGCAAGGTGCTGCGGCGCTTCGACGCGCAGGCAACCATCGCGTTCTTCGACGGGATCGGGGTGGAACTCAAGCGCGAGACAACCGGCAAGCTGTTCCCCGTTACCGACAGCGCCCGCTCGGTACTCAACGCGCTGCTCACCGAGGCGCGCAGGCGCGGCGTGGAGATTGCGTTTCCGCGGCGCGTGAACGCCATCGCACCCGCGGGTGACGCCTTCGATGTATCGGGAGAGTGGGGCTCGCTGCGCGCCGCGCGCGTCGTCATCGCGACCGGTGGCAAGAGCGTTCCCAAGTCCGGGTCGGACGGCTTCGGATACGAGCTGGCGCGCCGTCTCGGCCACTCGATCACGCCACTGCTCACACCGGGCCTGGTGCCCCTCACCCTCCCGCGGGGACATTTTCTCCTCAAACTCGCGGGCATCACCATCCCCGCCACCATCGAACTGCGCTCGGGTACGGGCGGGCGCACGGCCGCGTTTACGGACTCCACCCTGTTCACCCATTTTGGACTCTCGGGGCCATCGGTGATGGACATCAGCCGTTACTACCTGCACGCACTGGCGGAGGATAGTGGCGCCGCGCTGTTCGTCAACTTTCTCCCCGGGACAACCGCGGCCACTCTCGAACGCGATCTGATCGCGGGCGCACGATCAGTGGCGGGCGTGCTGCGCGAGCGGCTGCCGGAACGGCTCGCGCGCGCGTTGTGCGACGATGCCGGCGCGGACCCGTCGGCGCGCGGCGACCAGCTGCGCCGCGAGACGCGCCGCGCGCTGGTGGCCACCGTCTGCGGGTTGAAGCTTCCGGTAACGGGTTCGCGCGGCTACAACTTTGCGGAAGTGACGGCGGGTGGTGTGCCGCTCTCCGAACTCCACCTGGAGACGATGGAATCACGCGTGTGTCCGGGGCTCTACCTGGTGGGCGAGATCTGCGACGTGGACGGCCGCATCGGCGGCTTCAACTTTCAGTGGGCGTGGTCCAGCGGGTTCGTGGCCGGAACCGCGCTGGCAAGGAACGGCTAGCGCGCCGTGCGCGCTCTGACCAGCGCGCGCCAGTCGGTGACCAGGCGCAGCGTGGTGCTGCCGCCACCCTCCGGCACCGAGACCAGCAACCGCTGTCCGTCGGGTGCGATGTCGGCGGGCCCCGCAATGGTCCGGCCGCCGAACACGGTCTCGGCTGCGCCCAGCACCAGCCGTTCCCCGCTTCCGTCCACTGCGACACGCCGCACCAGTCCGTCCGACCCGACGTACAGGACGCTGCGGCCATCGGGCATCCACCGCCCGGTGCGCGCGCCGCGATCCGACACCTGGAAACGCGCATCCGGTGACGCGTAGAGCGCGGCGTACAGTTCATCCATCCCCGATTCGTTGGAAACGAACAGTACCCAGCGGCCGTCGGGGGAGAACTCCTGCGCCCTCTCGGTGGCCTGCGATGTGAGCAGCTCGCGGGGCTCGTCGCTGCCGCTGACGGGTATCGTCCACACGTCGCTTCCCATCTGTGTCTGCTGTACATCCACCAGCAGGTCGCGGCCGTCGCGGGACCAGTCGATCAGCTGCATGGAGACTTCCTTCATGTCCAGGATCTGGCGGCGCGCGGCGGAACCGACCGCGGACTGCACCCATATGCGCGCGGAGCCGTCGGCGTACGCCACCTCGCGGCCGTCCGGCGCCCAGAGGGGAAACACTGCCTGCTCGGGTCCCAGCGTGAAGCGCGTGCGAACCCCGCTGTCGATATCGAACATCCACAAGTCGAAGCGATCACCGCGCATGCTGGCCACCACGCGTTGGCCGTCGGGAGAAATCCGGCCGGCGCCGATGAACGCGCCGGGTTCACCCAGCCGGCCGACCTCGTTGCCATCGAGGTCGAACCACGCCAGCCGCGACGACTCGAAGGTCTCTCCGGAGAAGAACAGCATGGGACCGCGATCCACCAGCGCGAAGGCACCGGTGTAGCGGTACGGGTTGAACTGCACCGCCTCGGCAATCGGAACCGGCTCACCGGAGCGTTGCAGCGTGGCCGGATCGAACGCCTGCACCACCAGGTTCCGGTCCACCAGGTAGGCGATGTAACCCGGGTCGAGGTAGCGCGCCTCGCTCAGGCACTCGAACACCCGGCGCGTCTTGCCGTCGCGGACATCGACCACATGGACCGCCGCGGAATCGAGCTCCACCGAGCCCACCACGTACAGCAGCCGTTCGCCGTCGGGCAAAAAGTGCGGCAGACGGTGGGTGGCCCCCTTTTTCTCAAGCCGGGTGAGCACGCGCGGCGCGCCTCCCGAGGCGGAGATCGCGTGCAGGCCTTCCAGCGCCCCGGGCGCATAGACGATGGTCCCGTTGGGACTCCACCCGATGCCGCGCCCCTCCGGTGCGTCGGCCAGCGTCTGCACCACGCCACCCTGCGCCGGAATGCGCTTGAGCTTGCCGTTGGCGAAGAACGCAATCACGCGCCCGTCCGGCGACCAGGTGGGATAAGTCCCGTCATCGGTACCGGCGAGCGCCGTCATGGTGGCGTCGTCCAGGTGGCGCAGCCAGATCTGCTGGTCCTTCCCCTCCCCCGCCGCGGCGATCGCGAGGGTGCGTCCGTCGGGTGAAAGCGACAGCGAGGCGTTCTGCAGATCGAGCTGCATGCCCTCGGGGAGCGCCAGGCTGACGTCGAACAGCGGCGCGGGTTCGGGGCGGTGCAGCATCCACCCGGCCAGCGCACCCACGACGGCGAGCGGCAGCGCCACCGCGACCAACCGCCCGATGGAGACGCGCGCCTTCGCGGCCGGAACCGCGCGGTCCTCGACGGCCGCGTGATGAATGCCCGAGAGCGAACTGTCGCCGCGGATCACGCGCTCCAGCAGAATGCGCGCCTCGCCGATGTCGCGCAGGCGCTGCTTCGGGTCCTTGAGCAGACAGCGCCGGACGAGGTCCCTCACCACCGGCGGTGTCGACGAGGGCAGCGCGCTCCAGTCCGGCTCGTCCTTCATTACCGACGCCAGCGTCTCGGAGACCGTCTCGCCGCGAAACGCCTGCCTGCCCGCGAGCATTTCGAAGAACACCACGCCGAAGGAAAAGATGTCGGCACGGCGGTCCACCGCCTTGCCCTTGGCCTGCTCCGGCGACATGTACGCTGCGGTGCCCAGAATCACGCCGGCCACGGTGCCCGCGCTGGTGAGCGTAGGCGACTTGGTCATGTCGGATGACGACGCGTTGGGGTCGTCGTCGAGCGCCTTGGCCAGGCCGAAGTCCAGCACCTTGGGTGCGCCATCGGCGGTGATCTTGATGTTGGCGGGTTTGAGATCGCGGTGGATCACGCCGCGCTCGTGCGCGTACTCCAGCGCATCGGCCACCTGCTTCGCGATGGGAAGCGCCTCCTCCACGGGGACCGCACCGCGCGCGATGCGGTCGGCCAGCGTGGGGCCCTCCACCAGTTCCATGGCGATGGCGCGGGTGCCGTCGAACTCCTCGAATCCGTAGATCGACGCGATGTTGGCGTGCTGCAGCGAGGCCAGCAGCCGCGCCTCGCGCTCGAAGCGCGCCATGCGCTCGGCATCCTGCGCGAACACCGGCGGCAGCACCTTGATGGCAACATCCCGCCCCAGCCGCGAATCGGTACCGCGATAGACTTCGCCCATGCCGCCCGCGCCGATGGCGCCGGTGATCTTGTAGTGCCCGATGCTGCGGCCGATCATGCTCACCGGATGACTCCTCTGTCTTGCGCCGGCTAGAAACCTGCCATCACGCCGACACTCACGAACGGCTGCCAGTTGTCGTAGGGGCTGTTGCTGTCCTGAAGCACGTCGAAGAGCACTTCGACGTAGGCACTCGCGTTGGGCGAGAGGCGCTGCACCAGCCCGCCACCGAGGTACAGAAACGGAACCCCGGTGCGCTCCGAACCACCCGAGGCCGTGCGGAACTCGTAGCTGACGTACGCGAACTCCGCGTGCGCATAAGCGTTGGGAATGAAACGCAGACGGCTGAACAGGCTGCCACCGTAGTTACTGGCAGTCAGGTCCGGCGTGTAGCGCTTGTCCTTCACGTACTCGTAGATGCCTTTGACGCCGCCGGAGAGCTTCGGCGTGAACTGATAGCCCACCAGGGGCTGCACGCTGAAGCGGGTGTAGTTACCGAACGTCATCCCGATGCTGCCGCCGTAGAACACGCGTTTCTGTTTCGGCTGCGCCGTCATTGGCAGTGGTGGCGGAGCCGGCGTCGTTGCCACCGAGTCCGGTTGCGACGCCTGCACCAGCACCGGTGCATCCATGGGCCCCGCAAGCACCATTGCCAGCATACCAACCTGCAGAATTCCGAACATACCTGACCTCCTTGGTTTACCAACCGCTGCGCGCGCGCAGCGATTTAATGTGCGCCACGTGGTGGCGTCCGTGCCACTCGTAGAGCAGGACCACGACATCGAGCATCATATCGCCGCTCTCGGGATGAAAGAGGGGACGGCGGAAACCGGCCTCCTTGAGCGAGCGAAGAAACATGACCCAGCGCGCGTGCAGCGAGTCGAGCAGCACGAGCGACAGGTCCACCGGCGCAGCCTTCGCATCGGCCAGTTCGGCCCACGCCGCCTCGTCGTACGGTTTGATGGTGGGGTTGTCTTCGGTCACAGCCAGGCGCATGCGCGCATAGGCGTTCATGTGGCTGTCGGCAAGATGGTGTACCACCTGGCGCACCGTCCAGCCACCGTCGCGGTAGCGGGTGTCCAGCTTCGCTTCGTCGAGCCCTGCCACGGCGGCACGCAGCTCCGACGGCAGCGTCGCGATGGCGTCGACGGCCTGCTGGATGCGCTGAAAGGAAATGGGCCGGGGCGGATCGAAGCGGCCGATGGGATAGCGGGCATCTTCCATGGCGCGCAGAATAGCATGCAACCGCATGTCAGGTCGAGAGTTGAAACGCAAACCGCCGCACCCGAAACCGGGCGCGGCGGCGAATGCGAACGCGTCGCGAACCGCTAGAAGCAGATGATGAGACCGCCGCCGACGTCGAGCTGCGAGATGCCGGTGCCGCCGATGGCAACCCCCGCGCCACCCGTGCCCACGGTCACCCCGCCCCACGAGTCGGTGAAGGTGATGGGCCAGTTTCCCTGAATCATGAGGCCAACCTTGGGCGACATGTACACCTTGACACCCAGTCCGAAGATCATCGAGAACTTCCAGTCATCGGTACCGCCAGCGCTGAGGCGCGTACCGCCCAGGGTGATGGCCGTGAAGGGCATGGCGTTGCCGCGCCTGACGCCGCCGAGACCACCAATCTGCCAGTATTCGATGGAGGCATCGACGCTTTGCCTGTCCGTCAACGACGTGTACGGTTTGAACTGTACTTCGCCGTCCGAGCGCCGGTACATCAAGCGTACCTGCCCGGTCTTGTAGGCGCCGGGACGGGCGAGGTTGATGTCGAGGGCGGCGCCGTAGAAGCCGGCATCGGAGAAGTCCAGCTCACCGCCGGTCACGCCGACGTAGACATCCTGCGACATCGTCCAGGCGTACCCGCCCAGCAGGATGAGCTCGGCCTTGTGACCCGTTGCCGGGGCGCTGGTCCGACTGGCGGAATACTGGGCCTGCGCTGTCGGCGCCATGAGCAACGCGCAGGTGAAACCCAGTAGCATACGTTTCATCATTATTATTGACCTCCATTTTGCGACTCGACGACCCAGATAGATGGGGCTGGGCCATTCTAGAACGAACCATGCAAAAACGCCAACCCCAACCGCGGGTGTGGTGCACCGCGGGTGTGGTGCACCGTGGGTGTGTTAGAGTGGTGGCATGGAACTCCCGCTTCGCCCCACCGAGCCCGTGCGCATGGTCTTTGCCCGCGGCGACGGGTCCATCATCGACCACCCCCAGCTCCTGCTGGCCGGGGTGGGCGGTGGCGATCCCAGGTCCATCCGCGCCGACGAACTCATTCCGCTCCCGCGCGGCAGTGACCTGTTTCTGCTGCCGGAGCGCCGCCCCATTGGCGTCGACCCCGCCAGCGGTGCCACCGCAGAGTGGACCGGCGAGGGCGAGGACGTGTCCGCGGTGGCCGCGTTTCTCGCACCGGCGTGGACCATGTTCCTGCACCCCGCTTACCGTACGCTCCCGGATGCGCCGCCACTCCCCCTCTTTGCCTACGCGGCAGTCGGCTTCGCCGACGGCCAGTTCTGGACGACGGGGATCCGCGTCGACGAGGACATCCGCCAGGATCCCTGGCGTTTTGACGCGCGGCGTCTCAAGCGCCAGGTGCGCACGCGCCTCTCCGAGATGGGCGACAACCTGGTGGTGCAACAACTGGAGAAGTGCGCGCTCGAGTACGGCTGCCGCGCCGCGCAGAACTACTTCATCGGGAGGCACGAGGCCCCCATTCCCACCAGTGTCGCGTGCAACTCGAAGTGCATCGGCTGCATTTCGCTCCAGCCCGACGGCGAGTTCCGCGCCAGCCACGACCGCATCCGGCGTGCGCCCACGCCGGACGAAATCGCCCGGATGGCGGCCGGACACATTGCGCGCGTGCCGCAGGGCGTGGTGAGCTTCGGCCAGGGATGCGAGGGCGAGCCGCTGCTGGGGCGGGAACTGCTGCCCGCCGCGGTCAAGCGCATTCGTGAACTCACGCCCGACGGCACCATCAATGTGAACACCAATGGCAGCCTGCCGGACGTCGTGGACGCGATGTGCCGTGAGGGGCTCGACGCAATCCGCGTCTCGATGAACAGCGCGCGCGACGACATCTACACCGCGTACTACCGGCCGAAGAAGTACACCTTCGACGACGTGCGCGAAACGCTGCGCGTCATGAAACGGCACGACCGCTACCGTTCCATCAACTACCTCGTGTTCCCCGGCCTCACCGACACCGACGAGGAACTGGAGGCGATCTCGGCGTTCGTGGCGGACGCCGACATCGATCTCATCCAGATGCGGAACCTGAATATCGATCCCGAACTGTACCGCGAGCGCCTGCCGCAGGGCACCATCCGCGAGGGCTTCGGCATCGGCGCGTTCATGCGGCGGCTGAGCGAACGCTTCCCGCATTTGCGTTACGGCTACTTCAACCCGTCCCGGGAGACCTACGCAAGCTGGCGTGCATCCCGTACCGTCTAGGAGGACCCCGTGAAGAGACTGCTCACCGCCCTGTTGTGCGCCTGCGCGTTATCCACCGCCGTCCCGCCGGCCGCACCACACGCAGCCTCCCACCTGGACGGCCTCACCCTGATCGTCGTCGACGCACCGGACATCACGGCCTTGCACGCGGCGCGCACCCTGGTGGAGTCGCACGGCGGCACCGTGGGCGTCATGCTACCGCCGTCGATTCTCCTGGGATGGGTGGATGGGACCGCGGCCGCATCCCTGGTGGGCGCGGACGGCATACGCGACATCCGCTGGACGGAGAGCGCGCCCGCCGAGCTGGGCGTTTCCGACGAGACCAGCATCCGGGCATTGGACGCGTTCAACGCCATCGTGAGCGGGCGCCACGAACAGGCGCGGCGTGCAGAAGCAGCAGCCGGCGGCGAGGCGCCCGCCGCGCGTGTCGCGCGGGTTGCCGACGGGATCACCCGCCCCGACCTCGACACGCACGAGGTGCTCGCCAACCTCGGCGCGGCGGGCCTGGACGAGGACGCGCTGGCCGGCATGGGCTTCTCGCCGCAGGAAGCCCTGGGCAACAGCGACGCCATGACGGGGACAGTTGCGCTGACCGTCTTCCTGGTGGAGAGCGACGGCAGTGGCGCCGACCCGGACCTCTTCACCTGGACACTGGAAGACATGCAGAAGTACGTGAACTCCAGCGTCGACGGACTCCTGTGGTGGGTGGCACGCGCGGACGGCTACCGGGACTGCCACGTGACGTTCATGGTGAACTACCACTCGGCGTTCGATCCCCGCTGTCAGCAGTGGGTGGAACCGTCCACGCACAACGCCGGGTTCGTGTCCACGTGGTCGAGCAACGTGATGGGCAACTTCGGATTCAACTCGGGCAGTCACTTCAGCCGCGTGACGGCGTTCAACACCTGGCAACGCACCACCTACCAGACCAACCGCGCCTACTCCGCCTTCATCGCCTACAACCCCCCGGGCGGCCCGCAGTCGTTCGCCGACGGCGGATACGCCTTTGCGTGGGTGTACGGGCCCTACTTCTGGAGCCTGTTCCGAACCGTGGGATGGACGCGGGACGTGGTGGTGTCACACGAGACGGGGCATATCTTTGGCGCGTGCGACGAATACGTCGGCGGCTGCTCGAGTTGTTTCGAGGTGTGCGACCTGCAGAACACGCCCAACGCCAACTGCGAGGCCTGCAATCCCGACTCACGCGGCTGCATGATGCGCAGCAACGAGAACGCGCTGTGTCAGTACACGCGCGGCATGATCGGCTGGGACGCGGTGACCCCGTGCGGCCCGGCGCCTCCGGCGCCGCTTCCCGCCCCTTCCCTGTCGATGGTCAGTCCCGGCGGCGGGCTGGTGGGTGGCGAAACCACCATTACCCTGACCGGCGCCAACTTCGTCGCCGGTGCGCAGGCGGACCTCGGACCCGGCGTGTTCGTGCACGAGACGGTGCTGGTGAATTCCACCACGTTGTCGGTGTGGCTGTCGGTGCTCAACGCCACGCCGGCCGGCCCGCTGGACGTTCAGGTGCGAAACCCGGACGGACAGGTGGCAACCCTCGCCGGCGCCTTCGAGGTGCTGCCGACGCTGCGTCACTACTACGCCCCCGGCGGAGGAAACCAGTTCCCCTACACCTCACCGGGCACGGCAGCCGCCGTGCTCGCTGACGCCATCGGCGCGGCCGCCAGCGGCGACACAGTATTGGTACCCGGCATGACCATCTCGAATTTCGCTATCGTCATCAACAAGGGTGTCGTGCTGCAGGGCGCGTGGGATCCCGCCTTCACCACGCGCGATCTCGTGGCGGGCAGGACGGTGCTGGACCTCAACGGCATGGTGGACTTCCTGAACGCCAGCGGCGGGGGTCTGGACGGCTTCATCCTGCAAAACGGCGAGGGACGCTTCGACGTGGTGCCCTTCACTGCGCGCTTCGCCGGGGCGGTGCGTGTTCTCAACTCCAATGTCTCCCTGCGCAACTGCGAGATCCGTGACAGCTCCCCGCAGACGCCCACAGAAATCGGATACGGGGGCGCGTTGTTCGCCTATCAATCCACGATCGTCATCGACGACTGTGATATTCACGACAACACGGCGTCGCGCGGCGGCGCCGCCTATCTGGAAGCCTGCACGGGCGTCATTTCCAACACGACGTTCACCGACAACATCGGTATCGTCACCGGCTCGGCCAATCCCGAGGGCGCGGGGCTGTACCTGGTCGGGTGCTCCGACCTCGCCATCGACAACTGCACCATCAGCGGGAGCGTGGGCGGCCAGAACGGCGGCGCGATCCTGGCCGAGAGTTGTACAAACATTAATGTCACCGGCGGCGCGTTCCAGCACAACAGCGCGGCATCCGGCGGCGGTGCAATCCAGTTCAAGGCGACAACCGGCAGCATCACCGGGGCGCGCATCGCGCACAACACCGCCCTGCTGGCGGGCGGCGTGTGGTTGACCACCGGTTCGAGCGGGACCATCAGCCAGTGCACCATCGCATGGAATACGGCCGCCTTTGGTGGCGGGCTGTTGAGCGACGCGGCCTCGCTCAACCTGGATCACAACCTGTTCGTTGGAAACAGCGCGTCTGCCGTGATCGGCGGGGCCGGCTTGAGCGGAGCTACATCGGGATCCGTGATTGGAAATACCTTCGACCGCAACGGCGCGCCGAGTTCCGCGGGCGGACTGAGTCTCTCCAGCTGCAGTGTGCCGGTGTTCAACAACATCGTTGCCAACTCCACCGGCATCGGGATCTCGTGCAGTGGGACGCCAGTAACGTACATGGGAAGCAACAACGTGTGGAACTCCACCGCGGCCGACTACGACGCGTGCGCACCGGGCACAGGGACGATCTCGCAGGACCCCGTGTTCGCCGACACCAGCAGCGGCGACTACCACCTCGCCGTCAATTCGCCGTGTATCGACCGCGGGCGCCCCGACCCGGCCTTCAACGACCCGGATGGATCGCGCGGCGACATGGGCCGCTATGGGTCGCACGCGTTCGCCATGGACCAGCCGGTTTATCCCAGGAATGTGAGCATCGAATCGGCCACCCTGCGCTGGGACGCCAACCCGGAGCCCGACGTCATCCAGTACGCCGTGTACTGCGACACGCTGAGCGGTTTCACGCCCGGAACCGGCAACTTGCTGGCGATTGTCGCGGCGCCGGACACGTTCCTCTCCATCGGCGTGTCGGACACGCTGTGCTACCGCGTGAGCGCGGTGGACGCATTCGGCTATGGGAGCGGCTACTCCGACGAGGCGTGCGCGGGCAGCGCGACCGCGGCGGGCGGGTCTCCCCGGCCGGCCGTCACGCAGTTGCTCCCCAACGTTCCCAACCCGTTCAACCCCACCACCAGCATCCGCTTCGAGCTGGCGGCCGCGGGCCGCGTGCGGCTGGCGGTGTACGACGTGTCCGGGGCCGAGGTCGTCACCCTGGTCGACGGCGTGCGCACACCGGGCCTGCACAGCGTCGCCTGGAACGGGACCGATCGCCGCGGTGCGCGGGTCGCCTCGGGCGTGTACTTTTACCGCCTGGAGAGTGCAGCCATCTCGCAGACCCGCAAGATGGTTCTCCTCAAGTGAACGAAACGGCCCCCGGTGAACACACCGGGGGCCGAAACCTCCGAACCAAATCTCAGCAGGCGGCTACTGCAACAGCCCCTCCTGGATCAACTGCTTGCTTGTGGCCAGCGCGACGCTGTCGATGAGGTCGTTGAGCGAGGTCGGATCCGTCGTCTGGCTGTGTCCGGTCCAGATGAGCTTCTCATCCGGGAAGGAGAAGATCTGCGTCTCCAGGGTGATGATCTGGCTTTCGGTGTAGTAGCCCGGGTCGTACATCATCGGTGTGGCATAACCGTAGTAGCCCCAGAAGGGCTGGTAGTACGAGGGGCCGTAGTACGAGGTGCCCGGCACGTACTCGAGCTTGTCTTCCTTGCCCAGCCAGCGCATGGTGATGATGCCGTCCACGTTGAGCTTCTCGATGGCAGCCTTGGAAGCGTCGGCGTCCTTCATCCGTTCCTTGGACAGAATACGGTACGACGCAATAGCCTCCGCCTTCTTGATATTGGCGACCATCTGGTCCTCGGCGGAACGGCGCTGGCCCTCATTGGGCACGAACGCAACCACCAGGATCTTCGTGAACGCAAGCGGCTTCGCTTCCGGATCCTTCCACGTGCTGACGAAACTGGTGGGCGTCCCGCAAGAGGCGAGCAACGAGGCCGCGACTGCGGCGAGCAATACTTTCTTCATAATTATGTCCTCCACGACAAATCGTATATGGCGGGGTCGGGGGTCACTATACGCCGCGCCCGTTCCCGGCGTCAACGGTGCCGGTTGACGGGTACGCCACGCCCCCCTACACTGGCCCGCACCATGAAGCCCGCAGCGGTCATCGCCATCCTCCTCATTATAGTGACTTCGCCCGCCTGCGGCGGCGAAGCGAGGCCCGTGGTCTTCCGGACCCAGACCATGGGCACGTGGGCGTCGCTCACCATGGTGACCGCCGACTCCGCCGCGGTGGCCGACCTGGCCCTCGAGAGTCTGCTCGTGCTGCACCGCATCGATTCCCTCATGAGCAACTGGACGCAATCGAGCGAAGTTGCGCGCATCAACCGGGAGGCGGGGCGGGCGCCGACCACCGTTCACCCCGAGGTCGCCGATGTGATCGGCACCGCGGTGCGCATCTCGCGCGAGAGTGAAGGCGCCTTCGACATCACCGTGGAACCTCTGGTCCGGCTGTGGGGATTCCTCGACGGCACCCCGCACGTGCCCCCGCAGGCGGAGATCGAGCGTGCACTGCAGCGGGTGGGCAGCGACAAGCTGGTGTTCGACGCCGCCGCGCGCACCATCTCGTTCGCGCGTGACGACGTGCGCATCGACCTGGGAGGAATCGCCAAGGGGTACGGTGCGGACCGGGTTGCCGACGCGCTCCGCGCCGGCGGCGTAACCGATGCCCTGGTGGACCTTTCCGGAAACATGCGGGCCATCGGCAACGCGGCCACGCACCCGGGATGGAACGTCGGCATCCGCGATCCGGCCGGCGTGTACGCCATGCTGGGCAAGATTGTCCTGCACGATGATGCGGTAGCGACCTCGGGCGACTACGAGCAGTTCGTGGATGCGGATGGAAAGCGCCATGGTCACATCCTGGACCCGCGCACCGGATGGTCCGCGCGTGGCCTCTCCTCGGTGACCATCGTCGCCGCCGACGCCATGACCGCCGATGCCTGGGCCACGGCACTTTTCGTCCTGGGACCGGAGGCGGCGCGAAAGACCGCCCGTGCAAACAGCGAAATTCTTGCCGTCCTCATAGAGCCCGCCGCGGACGGAAAGACCATCATTTGGGTGGAAGAATCCCTGCGCGGCCGCTTCAACCGCGAGGCGTCACTGCCGCCCTCATTCACCACCCGGTATTTCTAGCATCACGCCCCGCCGGTACCCGGCCGCCCCCCAACACACCCCAACGTTCCCGATTCTTTCCGCGCGCGAGAGCAAACCGCATGTCCATGTGCGATCTGGCGTGCCCCTTGCACAACCACGTTCCCTGACATCCCCGCTGGGCGCTAAGGCGCCGCCATGCGGAGAAGTGCGGCATCAGAGGATCGCTTGACACTCGATCTCCGAGACAGCCAACCCCGGTTGGTGCGCAAAAAGCACCGTCGGGGTCGTTGTGCACACGGCACGAAGCACGGGGGCGTCACGAGGACCATGACGAAACGACACGGCGACATGAACACGCGCACGACCGCATACGCCCCGCAGTGGAAGATCCGGGCCGTGGCCGCCATCACGGTGGCGGGCATCGCCGGACTAGCGCTCGCCGCGGGACACGGGTGCGACCGTCCGTCCACCACCAGCCCGGAGCCGCCGGGTGGCGGAACGACCTACGTGCTCGACTTCGCCGTCTTCGAGAGCCAGGTCGACCCGGTCTTCACCGCGCGTGGCTGCGACGACCTCAGCTGCCACGGCGGCGGCATCCGCGGGACCTTCGAACTCTCGCCGTTCGACGACAAGGACGTGGCCTTCGACTTCGCGCAGTCACGCCTGCAGGTGAACGGCGCGGACCCGGCGGCCAGCCCGCTGCTCGTGAAGCCGCTCGCGGAGGGCGCCGGTGGCGCCGCGCACGGTGGCGGGAACGCATTCTCGTCGACCGACGATCCGGACTACCAGGCATTGCTCGCGTGGATCGAGGCGGGGGAATACCGATGAAGCGGCACGTGGCACATTCACTTCTTCTCGCGAGTTTCGCGCTGGCGATCACCGCGGCTTCCGTCAACGGCGCCGAGCCGGATTCGACGCAAGTCGCGGCCGCCGGCGCTTCGGGATCGGCGGTCACACCGCCCACCGCACCCGCCACCGGCGACGGGCTCGTCTACCTGGTGCCCGAGCTGCAGACGGAGCGCTACACGGTCAGCGACGATCGGGATCGCTTCAAGCACCGCATCGCCTTCAGCCCCGGGGTGGGCAAGCTGGGCACCAACGATCTCTTTTCGTTCCGTGCATCGTACAGCCCCAACACCTGGCTGGCGTACGAGGTGGCGTTCGGCCACAACCCGGCCGAGGGCCTGCACGCGCTCATGCACACCTTCAGCGTGCAACTGCGTTACCCGCTGCCGTGGCGCCTGCAGCCCTACGGAACGGTGGGCTACGGAATGGAGACGGTCTATCCGGGACAGGCCATCAACGCCGACCCGGTCACCAAGAACACGCTCACTTACGGTGGCGGTCTCGAGTTCTACATCAGAAATGACGTCGCCCTGCGCGGAGAGATTCGCGGGGCAACCGTCCTCGGGCAGGAGCTCGGCAGGGACGGCACGGTGGCCTACGACTACCGTGAGTACACCATCGGCTTTGCCTTCTACAGGAGTCTGGGAAGCTAGCCCACGCTTCCCGGGACGCACCGCCGGGTGGCGGCGCGCGACGGGGAGACGACAAGGAGAGCATCATGCGACAGGCAACCAATCGAAGAGACATCTTCCACAGCGGCATCGTGGCGATGCTGGGCGGTCTTCTCGCCCTTCCGCTGTTGCTGATCGGCGGCTGCCGTGACAGCGCTCCGGACGACGTCATCGTCCAGGAGGAAAGCACCGACGCCATCGTCTTCGTGAAGACGAAGGGCGAGGAGACGCTGAACCGCAGCTGGGCCGAGGGCAACCTATACAAGCTCTCGCCCATCTCGCCCAACGGCGTGGTGACACCCATCACCAACTTCACCGGGGCCAGCATCAGCGACCCGTGCGTTTCCTACGACGGCAAGAAGATCCTGTTCTCCATGCGCCCGCCCGGCGGCGGCAACCGCAACATCTATGAGATCAACGCCGATGGAACCGGGCTGCGCCAGGTCACCACCGGCGGCGGGCACGACTTCGACCCGCTGTACCTGCCCGACGGCAACATCATGTTCACCAGCTCGCGCGCCGGTCACATGGACGAGTACAACCACTCGCCCGCCGAGAACCTGTACTGCTGCAATGCGGACGGGTCCAACCTGCGGCGCGTCAGCTTCAATATGAGTGACGACTTCGACCCGACCCTGCTTCCGGACGGACGCGTGGTCTACACGCGCTGGGATCACTTCGGGACGTTCAACCGCTTCCCGCTGTTCTTCGCCCATCCGGATGGATCGCAGTTCTTCCATGAGTTCGGCCCGCACAACCGGAACTTCTTCCACGCGCAGCCGACCCCGGACGGCCGCCTGATCGCCATCGAGTCCACCATGATCAACGAGGACGCGGGTCCCATCGCGGTGCTCAAGCTCGAGCAGGGGCCGGCGGACCCGACCCTGGGCGGCAACAGCCTGCACTGGGACGTGCTCACCCCGCAGGTGAACAACGACGGCGCCCCGTGGGCCTACGGCGCGTTCAAGTACCCGTTCCCGCTGGGTGGCAACAAGTACATGGCGTCGTACACGCTTCCGGCCGCGCAGGAGTCCGACGTGGACTACGGCCTGTACACCTTCACCCTCAAGCAGACGGGCGCGGGAACGCTGGCCGACCCCGCGACCATCACCATCGAGGATCTGACGTTCCTGTACAACGACCCGGCCTGGAACGAGTACGACGCGCAGCTGCTGGCCGCGCATCCCAAGCCGCCGGTCATTCCGACCATCACGCCCACCGGCGACTCCGGCGTGATCCTGGCCGAGGACATCTTCAACCGCTCCGTGGTGGGTGACGGTCAGGAAGTGCCGGTCAAGGGCGTCGATCCCGTCACCGAGATCGCCGTCATCGTGGGTATCCCCACCGTGCAGGGCGAGATGAACGACTTCTCGGCCAACGAGTTCGAGAAGCGCGCGCTGCTCGGCTTCGCGCCGGTGCAGCCGGACGGTTCGTTCCGCATCAGGGTGCCGGCCAACACGCCGGTCACCTTTGCGCCGCTCGACAACCTGCGCCGCGCGTTCATCAACAAGCGCACGTGGCTCTACGTGCAGCCGGGTGAGGAGATCACCAACTGCGTGGGTTGCCACGAGGACCGTTCCACGGCGCTGTTCTCGACGAACCCGAACCCGGCGGCGGCCTCCATGGCGCCGACGGATCTGAACATCCCGGCATCGAGCTACACGCACATCACCTATCGCGACGACATTGGCCCCATCGTGGAGGCCAAGTGTGTCTCGTGTCACGTGTCCGCGATTCCGCCCGACTCCATCCCGCCGGCCGGCGGTCTGGATCTCACGGCGGTTCCTGACACCACCATGGAGAACCGCATCTTCCCGCGCGCCTACATCAACCTGTCGGGCGAGTCGGAGATGGGTCCGCGCAACGTCACCGTCCCCGCCTTCGGCCGTCGTTCGATTCTGATCGACTACGTGCTGGGCGTGGGCGCGGCGGCAGGACAGGGGCCTCACCCCCAGGGCGCGGACGCACTCACCCCGACGGAGCAGGAACTGTTCAACCTGTGGGTCACGCTGGGCGCGCAGTACCGGTAAACGAAAGAGGAACCGAAAGTGAACGCTGCAACCACACTCAGGGCCGCTCTGGTAATGGCCGCATTCGCCATGGCGCAGCCGGGTGCAAACCCGGCCCGCGCCGGTGGCGATGCGAGCGCCACGCTGGCCAGCCACCAGTTGTCCACGCTGGACGGCACCGAAACAACCCTGGCCGCGTACCGCGGCGAGGTGGTCGTCGTCAACTTCTGGGCCAGCTGGTGCGCACCGTGCCGCAAGGAGCTGCCGGTGATGAACCAGTGGAACGACGCGTGGACATCGCGCGGCGGCCGCGTGGTCGCCATCTCGGTGGACAAGGACGTGCGCAAGGCGCGCCGCTTCGCCAGTGACGAGAAGCTGACGCTCACCGTGCTGCACGACGGTCCCGACGGGCTCGCGCGCGCCATCGACATTCCCTCGCTGCCCTGCACCTTCCTCCTGGATCGCAACGGGCGCGTGGTCACGGTGGTGCGCAGCAGCTCACAGGAAAGCCTGGAGGCCCTCCACAAGGAAGCCGAGAAGCTGCTGAGCCACCCCGCCAACCCGGGCGTGCAGAGCGCGGGCATGGGGGGTTCGCAGTGAACCGCCTGGTCCGCATCACCTTTGGGGTTCTGCTGTTGAACGCGGCCATCGGGTGCGCGTCGGTGCGTCCCTATGAGAAGGAGCACCTGGCCGACCCCATCATGACGCAGTCGCAGGAAGAGGCACTGCGTGAACTCAAGTGGCTCGAGGCCCGCGAAGGGTCGACGGGCGGCGCCGGTGGCGCGGGTGGGGGATGCGCCTGCAAGTAGGCGGCATACTCGGTGCGGTATCGGCGCTGGCGGGCGTTGCGCTCGCGGTGTGCCCGGCGCCAGCGGCCGCCGCGGACCTCTTCATGGACCCCGCGGCGTCGTACACCTTCAACCTGTATTCCGATGTCCAGGGTGTCAATGTGCACAGCCAGTACGCAAACACCAACGTGAAGCTGACGCGGGAGACGAACCTCACCCTGCAGTGGGTGCACGACGTGGTTCACTTCCCCGCCATCGATGCACCGCCCGGGACGCAGGAGGCGGCCGACGCCATCACCAGCGCCAGCCGCCCCATCGCCACCGCGGGCAGCGCCTACACCGACTATGTCAAGGTGCGCAACTCGCTGGAGGGCTACGCCAGCTATCGCGGCGCGAGTGCGGGCTACTACGCATCGCGGGAGTCGGACTACTTTGCGCAGATGCTGTCCGGCAGCTACAACCACGACGTCATGAACGACAATCTCAACATCAGCGTGGGTGCCAGTTACAGCTGGGACCACATCACACCGCTGACCGACGCGGACACACAGGGTGCACCGGACTACCGGCGCACCACGCACTGGAACGTGGTGGCCACGCAGATCCTGACGCGTACCACGGTGGCGCGGGTGGGCGTGGAAATGAACACGGTGAGCGGCCTGCAGCACGACCCGTACCGCAACGTGTATGTGGCCGGCGTCAACGTCCCGGAGAATCACCCGGATAGTCGCCTGCGGCGCGACCTCTTCATGGGCCTGAACCAGTACTTCTACAACCGCTCGAGCGTCAATATCGAGTACCGGTACTACAGCGACGATTGGGGCATCTCCTCCCACACCATGGGCGTGAAGCTCAATCAATACGTCACCGACGCCTTCACCGTCCGTTACCGCTACCGGTACTACGGACAAGGTGCGGCCACGTTCTATCGCGACGAATACACGGAAGCCGGCGGCGTCGACGGCTTCCAGACCAATGACTATCGGCTGGGCGACTTTGGATCGCACCTGTTTGGCGGGCGCGTCCTGTGGCGTCCCTGGCCTTCCCTGGGGGGGCCGGGCTTCATGGCCGGCGCCGAAGTCATGTTCAGTTATGAACGGTATTTCAACAGCAATAATTTCTCGGCCAACATCATCGAAACCGGTCTGCTGATCGCATTCTAGCGGGCCAAACAAAGGAGCCGGGTATGAGCCGGACAACGTTGATCATCACCATCCTGCTTCTTGGCGCCACCAGCGCGGGAGCCGAGACCTTCAACCAGAAGCCCTACCTGCCGGAGGCGGGCGTGAGCGTGCTTACGCGCAGCGTCGCCAACCAGCAGTTCGGCAAGAACCTGTTCGGCGATCCGTACGCGACCGTCGTGGTCGGCAACGTCGATGTGTACGACCGCTTCCCGTACATCGAGGCGCGCTACTTCCAGGTCGTCTCCGACCCGCAGTGGAACCGCCTGCTGATGGGTGAAGTCGGCCAGGGCCTGTTCGCACACGACGGCACCGGCGACGCGTTCGGACATCTGTCCGCCCCGCGCGGGTTGTCGAGCGACGGTCGCGGCCGCGTCTACGTGGCCGACACCGGCAACGACCGGGTGCTGGTCTTCCGGACCGTCACCGAGTTCGAGCGCATTACGCTGGAGCCGGTGTACGCCATCGACGGCCTGAGCAAGCCGTACGGCGTGGCCTACTCCGACGGTGGCACGCCCTTTGACAACGCCGACGATCTCCTGTACGTGGCCAACACCGGCCGCAACGAGGTTCGCCGCTACACGCTCGGCAACACCGGGGCGACGTTCACCGCCGCCATCGGCGAACTGGGCAGCGGCGATGGTTTCTTTGCCGGTCCCATGGCCATCGCGACCGGCCGCCGTGACGGTGTGAACTGCGACGACATCTACGTGGCCGACGCACACAACGGCCGTATCGTGCGGCTGCGCGACACCGGTTCGTCACTGGCCTGGAACGGCGCGGTCAAGCACGGGCTTGGAACCGTCACATCGCTCGACACCGACCACTGGGGCAACGTCTATGCGGCCGCGCCGCAGGCGGGCCGCGTGGCCAAGTTCACCGCGTCGCTCCTCTCCGTGGCCAGCCTCGCCGGCGGCATCGAGCACCCGCGGAGTTTCCACGCCGTATTCGCCAACGTGACCGACCATCGCAACGGCACCACCCGCCGTTCCGGCCAGGGCAGCGGCGTGCTGGTGGAGGAGTGGGGCGGCAGCAGCGGCCTGCGCATGGTGGGCCTGGGCGTGGAACTGAAGGATGCCAGCGCCAGCGGCGCCAACGGCGCGTCGGTCAGCATGACGCTCACCGATCACGCCGCCGTCACCGCGGAGATCGTCGATGCGCGTAACGGCCAGGTGGTCGCGCGCCACGACGCCGGCCTCATGACGGCCGGACCGCAGACGATTCGCTTCGACAACGACGACTACATCGCCGCGTGGAGCAGCGGGAATTACCGCATCAGCGTGCAGGCAACGTCCACCTATGACGGTGGCCTGGTGGGTTCGGTGGAGGTTCCGGTGTCGCTCAACGGCGCCGGTGGCCCGGCGTTGCCGTCGCGCCTCACGCTGCACGGCAACACGCCCAACCCCTTCAACCCGAGCACGACGATTCGCTTCTCCGTGCCCGCTGGCTCGCCGCGCCCCTACAGCCTGCGCATCTACGACGTGCGCGGTGCGCTGGTGCGCGAGCTCGGCAGCGGCCAGATTGGCGGCGGTACGCACGAGGTGCGCTGGGACGGCCGCGACGGGCGCGGCGCGGGCGTGAGCTCGGGCGTCTACCTGTATCGCGTCGCGGTCGGCGGCGAGAGCCTGACCGGCAAGATGGCGCTGCTCAAGTAGGAGTCACGGCCATGAAGAACACCCTGCGAGGAATGGGTCGCGCCATGCGGCCGGCAGCGACGCTGCCGGCCGTACTGGCCGCGCTGTTCGCGTTCGGCTGCGTCCTCGACGAGCCCACCATCGACGAGCGCTGGACACTGGTGGAGTTCCTGTCCATGAACCCCACTCCGCAGCAGAGCGTCAACGCCACCCAGCCCATCAGCGTGAGCGTAAAGGGCCGGATCACCTACCGGCGCATCGTGACCGGTTTCCTGGTTGCAGAGGTGCGTTACAGCGCCACCATATCTCCCCAGAATGTGTCGCTTGCCACCGACGAACACACGCTGGAGATTGCGCAGGACGTGGACCGCATCCTCGCCAACTCGGTCAGCACCGGGCGCGCCACGCGCGCGGTCACCGGCTTCGACCATCTCATGCAGGATCTCAATCTCAATTTCACCGCCCAGGTCCCGGCCGCCCTCACCACCCCGGGGGCACCCGGGGGGCTCTACCTGGTTCTCTACATGGGCGAGGGCGAGGAAATCCGGCTCCAGAACGGGACCGACTCGCTGGTGGTAACGCCGTTCGTCTCGACCAGCGAAGAGATCCTGCACACCGGCTACACACTGAATCTCTCGGCGGGAACACCGTGATCACCGCCGGCGCCGCTTCGGCCGCGCTGTGCGTGTCACTCGCGCTGGCCGCACCCGCACTGGCCGCGGGCGGTGCCGGTGAAGAGGCCGCACCCGCCACCCCGACGCGGATGGAGATCGGCGTGGTCATCGGCGGCATCGCGCTCGACCCCCACCTGCAGGACTACCGCTGGGATACGGCGCCGGCGCTGCAATCCGGCGCGCACGCCACGGTTCTGCGCGGCCGCATGGGCGCGGGCTTGCGCTTCTGGCGCTCTGCCACCACCCAGGCGAGCGGCATTCCCGGCGAAGACATGGCGCCACGCGTCAACATGACCGGCCTGGAAATGACGGGACAGATACGGGCGCTATCCGTCCGCGGCGTCGAGTTGTGGGGCTCGGCGCACGGCGGCCGCCTCTTCCTGAGCTACGACCCCGAGGCCATCACCTTCGACGTGGCCGGCCAGCCGGTCACGGTGGCCTACCAGCCGATTTCGGAGTGGGAATATGGCGTGGGGGCGGCCCTCAGGGGCGAATTGGGGCCGCACATGGCCCTTGCCTTGCAAGCGGATTTGACGAGCTTCGCGCTCGATACCGCGCACCGGCGCGGCAACGAAATCGTGGAGGCGCGCGAGCGCTTCACCACGTGGGATCTGCGCGCGCAGGTCTCCTGGGTTTTCGGTTTGAACTAGCAGGCAGAGCAAGCAGGTTCTCGCAAAATAAGGAACGGCGAATGCGTTACCGCAGCGCCGGAAGGATGACGCCATGAAAGCGCACGTCTGGCTGACGGCAATACTTGCCGTACTGCTGGCTGCGGTAGCCGCTCCGGCCGCCGCCGGCGAGGGTGACCCGCCTCCGCAGCCGCAACTCAACGCCCGCCCCACGCTCAGTGAGAAGAAGGTCCGCCTCATCGGTGGCAGTGACAACGTGGTCCGCAGCGGACCCGGCGATACCTTCGCAATCGTCGGCGTGTACTCCAAGGGCGCCGAGTTCCCCGTGATTGCCAAACGTGGCGAGTGGTACAACGTCCATCTGTCCGACACCAACACCGGCTGGGTGCACGCATCGTTGTGCAAGGAACTCGACGACATGTCCGACCTCGAGTTCCGTCCCAACCCGAAGCTCTTCTCGCGCATCGGCAGCTTCACCCTCACCGGGTACACCGGCGGCTACGCGTTCGACGAGAAGTCCAACTCGCTCGTGCTCGGCGGCCGCGTGGGCTACTACGTGTTCGAGTTCCTGGAGATCGAGGGCAGCGTGGGCTGGACGCACATCAACCGTCCCGCCGAAATCGTGGAATCGTTGTTCGACCTCGCCCTGGAGGAAGAGGACTTCGAAATGGTGTTCTACGCCATGAACGCCAACGTCATCCTTCTTCCCGGCCGGCAGCTGGTCCCCTTCCTCACCGGCGGGGTGGGCAGTTCCATCAGCGAGGGCGACACCGAGAACAGCTGGAACTTCGGCATCGGGGCCGATGTGTTCGTGCAGAAGACGGTGGCGGTTCGCTTTGAGTTCCGTAACTACCGCTTCGACTACGGCACCGCGGATTCGCGCACCGAGGCATCGAACTTCGAATTCAGCGTGGGCGCCACGCTCTTCCTGTAGAGGTCGCAACATGAACGGCACATCACACATGGCACCACGGCGCTGCATCCGGTTGCTCACCGTCCTGCTGGCGGCATTGCTGCTGGCCGGCGCCACCGCGCCCACACACGCCGGCGACAAACCCCCCTTCTCCGCCCGCAGCGGGCTCGACACCGCACGCGACGCCGCGCTCAGCTGGGCCGCGGACGCGCGGCTGATCTACGTGGAGAACGACGAGCCGGTTTCCACCGAGGGCACCGCGGTGCGCTGGGGCTACCTGTTTCACTCGCAGAACCGCGGCAAGGCACGCGGCTACTCCGTGCGCGACGGAAAGATCATCGAAGCCTTCGATCTCGGCTTCGACTTCGACGCGCCGCCGCTGCCCGACACATGGGTCGACAGCGCCACCGCCCTTGCGGCGGCGCAGGAGAAGGCCGGCGCGAAGTTCTGTCTCGAACACGGCGGCAGCCTTTCGTCGATGCTGCTGGTTCGTGGCGCCTTCTACGAGCGCGAACCCGACGCCAGCACGTGGGCACTGGTCTACACATCGGAAACGGAGCCCGCGCTCTTCGTGGTCGTGGACGCGACCCAGGGAAAGGTTGTGAGGACATGGCGGGGATGACGCAGCGCATGAATTCCATCTGGTTCCGCGCCCTGCTGGCGCTGGGCGTGCTGCTGGCGGTGGTGCTGGCCAGCATGGCCGCGGCCAACGAACCGCCCGCGCAGGGCGACGAGGGCACCATCGAGATCATCGAGGTCAAGCGCGCCGAGACCAAAGAGCCCAGGCATCCGAGCCTGCAGTTCTTGCGCGACAACCGGACCTTCCTGCGTTCGCAGCTCGACCGTCTACGGCAGACCCGGCAGACCGTGTCCAACGACGCACAGACGCTCGACGAGCGCCTGCTGCGCCTGCAGGAACTCTCCAACGCCATCGCCGCCGCACGCGACACCGTGGGCGACCGCGATGCGGCCCTGGCCGAGCGCACAATTCTGGAGAACGTCACCGATCTCGGCGACCTGGTGGCGGAGCTGGCCCTGATGGAACAGTTGCTGGTGGATCACCGCGAACGGCTGCTGGTGCTGGAACAGGACTTCCTCGGCCGGCAGGAGACATCGCTGGTCATCCTGCTGCGCGGTCTGGGCGGCGGCAACGCGCCCGAGGCCATCCTGCTGGGCGAAGACGACGACGTGGTCCGCATCGAACTCACGCCCGAACAGCGCGCCTCGCTGGAACAGGGCGGCGTCGCGCAGCTCTACCACGAGTTCGTCGAGCCGCGCGAACACGTCTTCCAGGTGTCCTTCGCCGGCGCGTCCTGGATCGACGCACCGCCGGTCAGCGTCACCATCGAAACCCCGCGAGACCGCCTCACCTTCCTGGAGCTCGACGCCAGCCGCCTCGATCGCGGCGAAATCGCGTCGGGACTGACCACCAGCGTCTGGTACCGGTGACCGGCCGGGGGGTTTCATGCTGACTCGCGCACGCATCGCCTGCGGGATCGTGGCCGCATTGACTGCGGTCGCGCCCCTGGTCCATGCCGCCAGGCCAACGCCCCCGGTGGCGCCGGCGGTACAGGCGCCGCTTCCGCACGAGCCCGACGCTTCGGAGCGCGACGCCACCAGCCTCGGCCGCGCCGTCGACCTGTGGCTCAAAGGCGATCTCTACGGCGCCAGCGCGCTGCTGGAAACCATCGACATCGGACCCGGTTCCCCGTTTCCCTTTGCGGACCGCGCCGCGTTTCTGCTGGCCGACGCATACCTGCGCACCGGGAACGCCGGCGGGTTCGCGCGTGTCGCGTCCCTGGCCGGTGACGGGAACGGCACGCCCTACCGGCGCTGGATCCGCTACGCCGAACTGTTGCGCGCCAACGCCAACCCGGGTGCTTCCGGTCCGGTAAACGACGTGCCCGAGTCCTTCCCAGGCGCCGATGTGCTCGCTGCCGCACTCCTGCTCGACGCGGACCGGGCCAACGACGCACTCGACCTGCTGGACCGCAACCCGGCGGCCGGCCCCCTCGCCTCGGTGCAACTCTGCCTGCGCGCGCTGGCGCGTGAGGCCACCGGCGCCGACGCCACCGCAAACTGGGGCGAGATTGCGCGGCGCAAACCGTCCGGTCCGCTGGAGGCGGAACTCGTGGGCGCCGCCGGCATTCGCTTTGCGCTGGCCCGCATGGACGCAGGCGATACCGACGCCGCCGCGAGTGCGCTGGAGCGTGTGCCGGACAACAGCCGCTATGCCCTGCGCGCCGCGCACATGCGTGGTGTCATGGCCGTGGAGGCGGGCGACACCGCCACCGCGGGGCGCATTCTTTCGCGCCTGGTGGACGAACACCCGGAGTACGAGGACATCCGCGACGTGAAGCTGGCCATGGGCGGCGTGTCCATGGCGCGTCATCACTGGCACGCTGCGCTGCGCTACTTCGAATCGGCGGAAGACTCCTGGCAGGACGAACAGCGTTCGCTGGCGCGCATCGCGCTGCCGGACAACGTCGACGATGCCTGGAACGCGTGGGGCGAAAACCAGCGTTGGCGCGAGGAGATCCGTCTCTCTCCCGAAATCCTGCTGGGCGTCATCGACGGCCTTGCCGGTGCGTCGCTCGACCTGCACGGCCAGGTCTCACTGGATCCGGCCAAGGATCTGGCGCGAACGCTGTGGCCGGCCGGCCTCTCCGCGCCCGCCACCGCCGCGTGGGACAGCTCGGGCGCACTGGCCCGCCACGCGCCCTCCGCGCCGGAGTGGGCCACGTTGCGCGCCCTGCAGGCACAGCAGCAGGACGCGCGCGCACGGCTGGCGCTGCAGGATCACGTGATTGCCAGGCGACGCGAGGAAATCGCACGCCGGATCAGCTACCTCGATATCGGCGCGATCAAGGCCGATTCCAACGCGGTGCAACTGTCGCGCGCGGTGATCCGTCTGGAGGCGATACTCGCCGGTCTGGACGCGTCCCGCCGGCAACTCGACGCGGTGCGCGACAGCATGCTGGTGCAGATCAGCCGGCGCACGCGTGACATGCTGACGGGGCTCGAGCGCGACCTCCTGTTCATGCGCGCCGTGCGCCACTTCCACGTCGACGGCCCCAACCTGGAGCGGCCGGAGAAGCTGCCCGACGGCGTCCCCCCCGCCGCGGAGCTGCTCGCGCGCGAGGACTCCCTGTCACACGAGTCCAGCGCCTTCATCACCGAGTTCGCGCGCCGCTACCCGGACATCATCAACCGGTCCTTCGATGAGTACTGGCGGCCCCGCCTGATGGTGGATGTCGAGGGCCTGCTGGGCGACCTGCGCATCGAACTGGCCCACGCCCGCGGTATTCGCGCCGGTATCGACTCCACCGTGGCGGCGTTCGCAACCGACCCGGTGCTGATGGCCGAGCTCGCTCGCCGCGACCACATGGCCGCCAGCGCGGACTCCCTGGACGCCGTGGAACGAGGCATGCGCCGCGTCATCGCACAAACCGTGGCCGCGCGCGGGCGGGTGCTGCTCGCCACCGAGCGGGAGAGAATCGACTACCATATTGCGGACGCGGCCTACGAACTCACCGTCGCGACCGCAACCGACACCGTCACCAACCGCAACGCCGAACTGGTGAGGCCGCTCCGCAACCGTTCCATCGCGTACCTCGAGGCGTTCCTCGAGCACCACCCGCAAAGCATCGCGCGCGGCGAGGCGCGCTTCCGGCTGGCCGACATGCAACTGCTCGCCGCCCGCGATGAGTTCCAGATCAGGATGCGCGACTTTCTCGGCGACAGGCCGGCGTCGGAGGACCTCGGCAACCGCGCGCTCGCGCCCTTCATGAACTACGAGCCCGCCATTGCGCTGTACCAGGCCATCCTGGACGAGGACCCGGAGTTCCCGCACACGGATGCTGTGCTCTTCAACCTGGGCATGATCCTCTCCGACGACGGCCGCCCGGAGGCCGACCAGTACCTCGCGCGGCTGGTGCGCGACCACCCGCAGGCGCCCGACGCGCAGGAGGCCTGGCTGCGCATGGGCAGCGACCGCTTCGACCGCAAGGAGTACAGCGACTGCGTGCCCTACTTCGAGCAGGCGGCGGCGGGAAGCGACCCGTCGTTCACCGCCATCGCCCTCTACAAGCTGGGCTGGGCGGAGTTCGCGCGCGACCGCTTCGAGCAGTCGACCGATTCGTTCCGTCGCCTGATGGATCACTACGCGGCCCACGGCGACATCGCGCGCAGCATGGACCTGCGCGACGAGGCGCGCGAGTACCTGGTGCACTCGCTGGCCCGCGCCGGCGGCGCCAGCGCCTTCCAGCGCTACTTCGATTCGCTGGGCCCGCGCGACTACGAGTCCGACATCCTGCTCTCGCTGGGCCACCTGATGCGCAGCGTGAGTCTGTACGAGGACGCCATCGCCTGCGACGAGCTGTGGCTCGCCCGCTATCCAAGGGACCCGCGCGCGCTGGAGATTGCGGAGCGCATGGTGGAGACCTATCGGCGCTCCAGCAAACCCGACCTGGCGCGCGAGGCACGCCTCGCGCAGGCGCAGCGCTTCCTGCCCGGCAGCCCGTGGTACCAGGCGAACACCGACCCCGCCACCCGAGCCGCCGGCGAGGCGTTCGCGCAGGGTGCGTTGCGCGCTAACGCGGCCTACCACCACCGCCGCGCGCGCGACAACGACGACCCGGCCAGCTGGCGGCTCGCGCTCACCAACTACGAGCAGTACCTGCAGCACTGGCCGAACGCGGGCGACGCCACGCGCATCCACTTCTTTGCCGGTGAGGCCGCCACCCGGCTCACGGCGTATCCGCGCTCGTTGCAGCACCTGGCGGCGGCGTCGAAGAGCGACTCCACCGCGCTCGCGCTGGAGGCGACCTGGCAGCAGGTGGCGGTGACCGACACCTGGTACCGTTCGACGCACACCGAGGCCGGCCACGGCACGGACTCGCTGGCCACCGTGCTCATCGCCTCCGGGCGCGCCTTCGTGCAGCGCTTCCCCACCGATCCGCGCTGCGCGGACATTGTGTGGCGCCAGGGCAACGTGGCCTACGCACACGCGTGGTATCCCGATGCGGCGGCCATCTTTGAGACTTTCGGCAACACCTATCCCGCCGACAGCCGCGCCGCGCGCGGCGCGCGCCTGGGCGGTGACGCGCACTACAAGCGCGCCGACTTCCACGCCGCCGGGATTGCCTATCGCCGCGCGGTGGATCTGGCCACGCAGAGCGGTGAGGACTCGCTGGTCGCAGCGGTGAAACCAACCATTCCACTGTGCGACTACAAGCACGCCGAGTCGGTCGCCGCGGCGGACAGCGTGCGCGGACCTTTCCAGGCCGCGCCCCTGTTTGCGGGCGTGGCCACGGAGTTCCCCGCGTATCCGCACGCCGACCTCGCGCTCTACCGCGCGGGGCTCGGGTACGCCTCCGGACTGAAGTATCGCGACGCCACCGTCGCGTGGGAACGCCTGCTCGCGACCTACCCGGAGAGCGAGTATGCGCGCGACAGCGCCATCCAGATTGCGCGCACCCACGAAGCGGCCGGCGATACGCCGGGCGCGGCCGCGGCTTATGAACGCTTCTCACGCCTGTATGTGAAGGACCCGGACGCACCCGCGGCCCTGATCAAGGCCGCGGACATGCTGGCGGACGCGGGCGATGCGGGCGGCGCGGAACGCATGCGCAGCATCTTCATCCAACGATTCCCCGGCGACACGCAGACGGTGATGGAGATTCGCGCCTCGCGCGCCAGCCAGGAACTCGCGCGCGTCCGCGACGGCGCCGCGTCGATGTCCGTGCTGATGGCGAAACCGGGCGCCAACACGTCCTCGTCGGAACTGCGGGAGTACCTGGCGCTGGCGAAGGAGCACCCGGAGATGGCGTCGCCCGTCATCCTGGCCCAGGTGGACTACTACGACGCCGAAGAGTCATTCGCAAGCTTCAGCGCCATGCGGCTCACGCAACCGCTGCCGGCATCGCTGGAAAAAAAGAAGCAGGCGCTGGAGTCGCTGCTCGAGAAATACAACACGTGCTCCGGCCACGGCGTGGCGGAGTACACGCGCGCGTCGGCCTACCGCATCGGGCAGGCGCTGGTGGGCTTTGGCGACGCGCTCATGCAGAGCGAGCGCCCGGGGGACCTCGAGGGTGAGGACCTGCTCGCGTACGAGGACGTGATCGAAGAGCAGGCGTGGGTGTTCTACGACCGCGGCGAAAACGTGTGGTCGGACATGCTGCGCCAGATCGGCGACACGCCGGACGATCCCGGGCAATGGATTGCCCACACGCGCGCGGCGCTGTGGCCCCGGCTCTCGCAGCGGTTCATGTACCGGCCCGAGCCGGAGTATCCCGTGCTCGTGGCCAGACCGCCCGCGGAGCCGGAAACCGACTAGCAACTCCGAATATCGCGGGCGGGAACGGGGCTTGCGTAAGCGTCAGGAGCGGACTCCCGGCATGTGCACCGGGAACGACAGGAAACAATGCGGACAACCACGATGAATCGCCTTGCATCGCGCACGGGTGCCGTGCGGCTGGCCCGGGCCGCGGCCATGCTGCTGGTGTGCGGCCCGCTGATGGGCGCCGTGGGTGGCTGCAGCATGCTGGGCATGGGCGGCGGTCACAAACCGGCCGAGAAGATGAGTGGCGACGCGCGCCGCGACATGCTCGCCGAGGCCGGGGCCCGCGCGGCGCAGTACCCGGAAGAGCCCTACTGGCCCTGCCGCATGGGCGAGGTGTACGCGGCCATGGATTCGACCGACGCGGCGGTGGCCGCGCTGCGCACCGCGCTGGCGCGCGACGCGGACTACGCGCCCGCCATTTCGCTCCTGTCACGCATCCAGTACGCGTCCGGCGAGCACGCCGAGGCCATCGCAATGCTCGACGGGTACATCGCGGCGCACCCCGGCGCGCCCGACGAGTTGCGCGCCGCGCTGGCGCTGCACCTCGATGCCGTCGACGAGGTGGAACGCGCCGAGGCGGCCATCGCCGCCTGCACCGGCAATTCCGGCGACGTCTACGCCGCGCGCACCTACCTGTCGCTGCGCGGCAACGCGCCCGCATCGGCGCTGACCATCGCGAAGGCGGCGCTGGACGCCGACGGCAGCGCGGTCAACTACAACAACTACGGCGTCGCGTTACTGCACGCCGGACGGCCCATCGAGGCGCGCGACGCGTTCCGCAGGGCGCTGGATCGCAACGCGTCGCTCGCGGGCGCGCTCTACAACATGTCGCTCATCGAGGTGTTCTACTTCTTTGACGAGAGCGCCGGCCGGCAGTGGTTCGATCGCTACACGCAGGTGGCGCTGGAAGATCCGGACGATCTCGCGTCGGTTTTCAAGGTGGACATGACGCGGCTTTCGCGTCCGGGCGCAACCCGATAGCAGGCAGGCAAGCATGGGTAACACAGGGAACGGAGTATCCGCGCCCCGCGGGGCGCTGCTGATGGCGCTCGCCGTGGCGCTGCTGGTCGTGGCGGCGGGATCGCCGCGCGCCCAGGCGCCGGCTACGTCACCGTCCAAGACCGCGACAAAGCCATCGGTTACCCCGCCACGCACCGCCGCCGTCAAAACGCCGGTGCGCCGCACCGAGGCGGTGCGCACGCTCGATGCCATCAACATCGAGGGCGAGATCGCGGTGCCCCAGGTTCTGTTCATCACCGCCCGCGACGTCCGCCGCTACCGCGACGGACTGGGGCTGAAGTTTCAGTTGAGCGCTTTCGAAGCGGGCCGATCCGCCGTGCTGCCCTCGCGGCTGCGGGTTGCCCCACAGCAGCAGTCACAATAAGGAGGAGTGACAATGAATCCAATCTCCGCGTTTGCGGATTTCTTCAAGAACGGGGGACCGTTCATGTACGTGATTCTCGGAACCGCGGTGGCAATCCTTGCCGTCGCCGCCGAGCGCTTCTGGGTGATCGCGCGCGCCGCGTCGGTCAACAGCGCCAAGTTCACCCGCGACGTCGTGCAGCGCGTCGCCAAGGGCGACATGACCGGCGCCGCCGACCTGTGCCGCCGGGTCAAGAGCCCGGTGGGCGCGGTGGCGCACGCCATCGTGTCGCGCAACGACAGCGACGAGGAACGCCTGATGAACGCCGCCGACGGCGCGGCCACCATCGTGCTGCCGCCGCTCTCGCGCCGGCTGCCGTACCTCAACATGCTGGCCAACGTGGCCACCCTGCTGGGTCTGCTGGGAACGATCTTCGGCCTGACCACCGCCTTCTCGGCGGTCGGCGCGGCCGATCCGGCGCAGCGCTCGGCCTTCCTGGCCGTGGGCATCTCGCAGGCACTCAACACGACCGCCTTCGGTCTCATCGTCGCCGTCCCCACGCTGCTCATCCACAGCTTCCTGGTGAGCAAGGTCGAGGGCATCGTGGAGAACATCGACGAGACCAGCGTGCGCCTCATTGAGGCCGTCGGCCGGAAGAACGTGGCCGCGTAGGGAAAGAAGAGAACGACCATGCGCACCAGTACCCGCCGCGGTTACCGCAAGATCATCGAGGGAGACCTCGAGCTCATGCCGCTGATGAACCTGTTCGTCGCCATGATCCCGATGCTGCTCATTTCGGCGGTGTTTCTCAATGTGACCGTGATCGACATGAAGGCGCCCTCTGACGAAGTCTCGGAGAAGCCCCCGCGCGAGTCGCTGGGGCTCTCGGTGACCATCCAGGAGAGCGCGTTTGTAATCGAGGGCCGCGGCCTGCAGAAACGCGTCATCGCGCGCGCCGACGCCGACGCGGACCAGCAACTGGGCGGCGCGCTGGCGCAGGTGGCCATTTCGCACCCGGACAACAAGGACGTGGTCATCGTCTCGCAACCGGACACCAACTATGGCGATATCGTGGCGGTAATGGATATTTCGCGTGAGAACGGGCTGCCCGGGGTTGCCCTGATGGGCGCGCGGTAAAGGGACCACAACATGCGCAGAAAACGCAACAGACGCCTTCGTCCCCGTACGGTTCACACGCCGTTGCGCCTGACGTCGATGATGGACATTCTGACCACGCTGCTCCTGTTCCTCCTCAAGAGCTTCGTGGTGGAGGGTGAAGCCATCACGCCGGTGCCGGGCGTGAATCTCCCCGAGTCGTCCAGCAACACGCCGGCGCAGGCGTCGGTGGTGGTGGCCATATTCAACAACACCATCATGCTGGACGGCCAGGTGGTGGCGCAGGTCTCCCGCGAGACCGGATCCGGCGACCTGCTCATCGAGGCGCTGGCGGACCGCCTGGACGAGGCGCGCGAACGCAGCGAAGAAATCGCCAGGATGCGCGGCAGCGACGCGGAGTTTCACGGGCGCGTCGCCATCCAGGGTGACCGTGAAATCGAGTTCGATATCCTGCAGCGCGTGATGTACACGTGCGGCTACAGCGGATACGAAGAGCTTTCGCTCGCAGTGCTGGGGACGTCGTGATCATGGGCCACGCGCACGCAGGCATACCACCGCAGTATCAGCAGCCGCTCTGGGGGGCAATCGACCCCGTCCTCAAGCGCTGCTTCATTGCCGCCGGCATTCTCGGCGTGATCGTGCTCATCGGCATCTTCATTGCGCCCGCTCTCCCGCCCCGGCCCAACGCGCTCGAGGACATGCCCGACCGCCTGGCGCGGTTGATCCTGGAGAAGCCCAAGGCGCCCGCCGGCGACCTGGCCGAGCGCATCGCCAAACTGGAAGCGCCCAGGACGGAGACACGCGCCGAAGAAAAAGTGGAACCCGCCAAACCCAAAGTGGAGCCGCGCCGCCGCACCAGTCCGCCGCGCGTGCAGACCGACAAGGGCGCGCAGGGCCGCCAGAAGGCGAAGGTCGAGGTGGCGCAGAACCTGGCGCAGGTGACCGGGTCCGTCGACAAGGTGCTGGAGAGCGTTTCGAAGTCACTGCCGGCGTCCACCAACGCCACCGACGCGGAACCCGCGCCGCGCCGACGGCGCAGCGTGCGCTCGGGCCGCAGCGGGACGCAGATCGCGACCGTGGGCGGGAGCTCCAACCTTGGCTCCGCCGACATGGGCGGCTCGGCCATCGAGAGCAACGGCATCAGCATTGCGGCCATCACCGACCTCGCCGTGGACGGCGGCGGCGGCAGCGGCGAGGAGTTCTCCTCCCCGGGTGGCGGCGGCTCGGCGGATGCGGGATCCCGCAACGACTACCGCAGCAACGAATCGCTGCTGGCCGTGGTGCGCCGCTACGCGCCCGGCATCCAGTTCTGCTACGACAACGAGCTCAAGCGCAACCCCGGACTGCGCGGCAAACTGGTGGTCAACATCACCGTGCTCGCAGACGGCTCGGTGAGCGAGGCGCTCGTGGTGGAGGACAAGCTCGGTTCGCCCGCGGTGACGCAGTGCGTGGTGGCGCAAATCCGCGGCTGGCGCTTCCCCGCCATCCCCAGCGGCACCACCAGCTTCAAGACGCCGTTCGTATTCACGCCGCCCAACTAGCCGTCGCGCTTCGGCGCACCCCCCATCACCAGGCGCACCAGTTGCATGCCCACCGCGGACGGGAGATCGTCCGGCCGCGAATGGGCGTTGCTGCACATGATCACGAGGTCTTCCGGGCCGACGGTGTAGAGGCAGAAGAACCCACGGTCGTCACCACCAACCACCACGCTGTGCGTCCAGTACTTGGCGGCTGCAGCTGCGGACAACGTCTTGCCGCTGCGAATTGCGGTCAGCCAGCGGTGCAGATCGTGGGGCGTGGAGAACATCCCGCCACTCCCCATCACCAGCCAGCTCGTCTTCCCCCAGTAGCGCGGCGTGTTGATCCGGCCGAAGGAGTTCCCCTCGTAACCGACGGCGAAGTCACGATCCGGGAAGCGCGCGGCGTCCTCGTGCAGGCCGGTGCGCGTCATGCCCGCTGGCTCAAAGAAATTGCGTCGCAGATAATCCCCGTACGTCTCGCCGGAGGCGATCTCCACGATGGCCGCGAGCATCACCCAGGCGGAGTGGGAGTGTTCCTCACCCCTCCCGGGCGCAAAGAGCAAGTCCTGGTGAAGAATGCGATCGATGGCGGTGGCGCGGTCGATCCACGACAGATCCGGATCCGTGTCCACGCCGGCGATGTCGTGGAAATTGGGCAGACCGGAAGTGCCGGTCATGAGGTTGTCGATGGTGACGGCCCGCTTGTCGTCGGGCACATCCTTGAAAAAGCGCATGATTGTGTCTGACGTATTCAGCTTCCCGGTTTCCTCCAGCTTGAGGATGGCGGCCTTCGTGAAGTCGATCGGCACCGAACCGATCGAAAAAATGGTTGTGGTATCGACAGGGATACTGTTCTCGCGATCGGCGAGGCCGTAGCCGCGGTCGAGGACGATCTTCCCGCCGTGGACCACGAGCACCGCACCCGAAAAGCCCGACGCCTCGGCTTGGTCGAGGCGCACGGCGAGCGCGTCCCAGGTGTACGGCGGCCCGGTGTCCTTCTCCGCGCCGGCGCTTTCGCGCGTCCCCTCCAGGTCGAACGCCACGATGAAGTGGGGCGCTTCCCCCTGGACGCGGTACACCAGCGAGGTCTCCCGGCCCTCGAGTACAAAGATGAGGCGGACACCACCCCCCTCAACCGCATCCGCGAGGACGCCGTCGAAACCGCGCGCGGCGTCGCGGATGCGCGCTAGGTACGCCATGAGTTCGCCCGGCGCAAAGCCCTCCCGGTACGATTGCGCCAGGTGGGTATCCGCGAAGGCGCGCAGCGCGGCGTCACCGGAGCTCTGGATCATGTCCTCGATGGCGCGTCCCCGCTGCGGGTCTCCCTGGGCCGCGGCAATGGCCGTCCCAGCCGCCAGCACCAGCACCAACAAAAGTATGTATTTGGGCATCCGTGTCCTCCCTGCAGCACGTCGAGTCAAGGAACTGTGGACTGTTGAAGCCTTGAACACCCGGAGGGATCAAAAAGTGGCAGGCGTTGGCGCAAACCGGAATCAGCGCGGCCGCTCGATACCGAGCGACTTCATGCGCGACTTGAACGTCGACGGTGAAATACCGATCAGCGTAGCCGCACCGCCGTCGCCGCCCACGCGCCAGCCGGTCTGTTCGAGGGCGGCGATCATGTTGTCCCGTTCGATGCGGCGCAGGTGTTCTTCGCCCATGACGGCAGGTCGATCTTCCCCGTGACGCGGGAGCACGGAAGCCCGTACGGCGTCCGGCAGCACCCGCTCCAGCCGCAGCGGTCCATCACCCGATGTGATCAGCGCGCGCTCGATGACGTTGCGCAGTTCACGCACATTCCCCGGCCACGCGTAGCCCCGCAACACGGCGGCGGCATCGGGCGGCAGGGGCGGGACGGCGCGCCCCATGCGCCGGGAGAGCTTCTCGATCAGGCTGCCGGCGATGATGACCACGTCGTCGTGCCGCTCGCGCAGCGGCGGCAGCGGCAGGGGGAACACGCTCAGTCTATAATAGAGATCCTCGCGGAATGTCCCCTCCTTCACCGCCCGTTCCAGGTCGCGGTTGGTGGCGGCCACCACCCGCACGTCGACGCGACGCGTCCGTGACCCTCCCACCGGTTCGAACTCTCCCTCCTGCAGCACACGCAGCAACTTGCCCTGCAGTTCCAGCGGCAGTTCGCCAATCTCGTCCAGGAAGATGGTTCCCCCGTCGGCCAGTGCGAAGCGCCCGTCGCGGCGCTGCGTGGCGCCGGTGAAGGCCCCCTTCTCGTGACCGAAGAACTCGCTCTCGATGAGCGTGGCGGGAATGGCGGCGCAATTGACCTTGATCAGGGGACCATCCGCGCGGCGGCTGCGCTTGTGGATCGCGCGCGCGAACAACTCCTTGCCGGTCCCGGTCTCCCCATGTATCAAAACGGTCGCATCGGTGTGCGCCACCTGCGCCACCGCCTGCAGCGCGGCGCGCAGTGCGGGGCTCTTCCCCACGATCTCGTCGAAGCCGTGGTCCTCTTCGATCTCGGCGCGCAGGTACTCGGTCTGGGCGGACAGGCTCTTGATGCGGTGTTCCGCGTTCACGCGCTCGGTGACGTTGCGCAGGATCATGCTGAAGAATGGCTGCCCGTGCGCTTCGTAGCGCGAAAGGGTGGCCTCAGCCAGGAATGCGTCGCCGCCGGGTGGCCGCGGGTTGAAGACGCCCGGGATCCACAGGTTCGGCGAGCCCCCCGTGGCGCGCTCCAGGTCGTCGACAAGACCGGCAATCTCGCGCGCGGCATCCACGCCCAGCAGGTGATCGAGCCGCTGGCCGCGCACCCTCGCGAGCGCGCACGCGAACAGCGCCTCCGCCGCCGGATTCATCATGGTAATGGCCAGATCGCGGTCGAACTCGACGATCGCATCCATGGCGCTGCCAATCAAGCGGGCGAGCTTCTGCTCCCGTTCGTGAACCTCGGCTTCGAGTTTGAGCCGGCGCATTTCCGCGCCGGCGCGCGCGGCGAAAATCTTGAACAGCGTCAGCAGCCGCTTCTCGTCGGGCATGGGGCGCTGATCCACGACGGCCAGGTGGCCAAGCACGTTGTTGTGCTCGTCGAGAATGGGAACGCCCAGGTAGCTCACCGTGCCCGCAAAGTTGGGGTCCTTGTCGGCCGGATACAGTTCCACCAGGCGGTCGGGGATGTGGACGAGTTGTTTTTCGTGGATGGCGGTGTGGCAGGGCGTTCCCACGATGGGGTACTCGTATCCCTCGAGCGTCTTCTCCCCCATGCAGAACGCCAGCGCGCGCAGCCGCTGCCGATGCGGGTCGTACTCGGTGACCCAGGCGCCGTGGGTGTCGAGGGCGCGGGCCAGGTTCTTCACGAGCGCGCGGTAGAAGTCGAGTCCCGTCTCGGACGCGGTTCCCTCCACGATGGCCCGGAAGGCGGTTTCTTCGTCGATACGGCGCTCGGTGGGTGCGGCCATGGCCGAATGATAGCACCCCGATGACTTCTCGTCGATTCTATCGACGACTTTTCGCCGCCGACGAGATCCCGTCCCGCGCCGCTCCGGGTGCTAAGGACTCAATTCATTACATTACAACGCTTTAATCAAACTGGCGCGAGTGGTACGCACCGTGCCTTAGGGGTAGTCATCCGCGGCCGATGGGCGGCCGCAACCGGACCCCGAAAACCAGAAGGAGACACCACCATGTCAACCGCCATGAACGAAAAGAAGATGCCCGAACCCCGCAACGGCGTGGACACCCCCACGCTGCTGGCCACCATCAATGCCGTCGGCAGCCAGCCGGAGCTGGCGAAGTTCCAGTTCCGGGCCACCAACCGCTGGCAGCAGGGCACCCACAGCCGCAGCCGCATCCAGTCGTTCTACGGCGCCGGCGAGGAGCGCATGCACGAGAAGGAGTTCGTCTATGACGGCGACCACCCGGCCGTGCTGGTGGCGCGTGACCAGGCGCCGACACCGGTGGAGTTTCTCCTCCACGCACTGGCGGCGTGCATCACGGCCGGCATCGGCAACATCGCCGCGGCGCGCGGTGTGACCCTCTACGAAGTGGAGTCGAGCATCGAGGGCGACATCGACCTGCGCGGCATTCTCGGACTGTCCAACGAGGTCCGCAACGGGTACGAAGGCCTGCGCATCAACTTCAAGATCAAGGGCGATGCCCCGCGCGAGGTGCTCGAGAAGATCGTCGAGCAGGGCCGCAAACGCAGCGCGGTGTACGACGTTCTCGCCAACGGCGTTCCGATTGCGATGACGGTGAACGCCGGGTGAACGGCAACGATGGCCCGCCGGCCGGATGTCAGCAACGGCTCCGGCCGGCGGCGCCAACCGGGAAAGGAATCATCATGAAACGCACGGACACCATCATCATCGGCGGGGGCCAGGCAGGACTGGCGATGAGCCGCTGCCTCGCGGACCGCGGTATCGATCACGTCGTTCTGGAAAGAGGACGCGTGGCCGAGCGCTGGCACAGCGAACGCTGGGACTCCCTTCGCATGCTGACACCGCGCTGGCAGAGCCGCCTTCCCGGCTGGTCCTACCGCGGCACAGACCCGGATGGCTTCATGAGCAAACAGGAAGTGATCAACTACCTCGACGACTACGCCCGATCCTTCTCCGCGCCGGTTCACGCCGGTGTCACGGTGGACGCCGTGGAGCGCGACCCGGCCGGGTTCCGCGTCCAGACGGACGCCGGCGTGTGGCGCGCGCCCAACGTGGTCATCGCCACCGGTCACTGCGACCGGCCCCAGGTGCCGCCGATGTCGGCGGCACTCGCGCCGCAGATCGACCAGGTGGTGCCGTCGCGGTACCGCCGGCCGGAGAACCTGCGCGACGGGGGCGTGCTCATCGCCGGCGCATCGGCCACCGGCATCCAGCTGGCTGCCGAGATCGCCCGTACCGGGCGTCCCGTCACCGTGGCCGTCGGCCGACACACGCGGCTGCCGCGCCGCTACCGGGGCCGCGACATCATGGCGTGGTTCGACGCGCTGGGCGTCCTCACCGAAACCACCGGCGAGGCGTGGGACATCGAGGCGTCGCGCCGCCAGCCCTCGCTGCAACTCGTGGGGAGCGAGGACCATCGCTCCCTTGACCTGGGGGTGCTGCAGGAACTCGGCGTGCGCGTGGCGGGACGCATGATCGGCACATTCGGCCGCCGTGTGTACCTGGCGGACGATCTCGCCGCGTCGATGGATCGCGCGGAGATGAAGATGAACGAGCAGCTCGACCGCGTGGACCGCCATGTCGCCGACAGCAAACTCGAGTCGGGGGTCACCGCACCCGGCCGGCCCGCACGCATCCGGGTTCCCGACGCGCCGCGCGTGATCGATCTCGCCGCCGAGAACATCCGCACGGTGATCTGGGCCACCGGCTACCGTCGCGAGTACCCGTGGCTGCGCGTGCCGGTGCTGGACGCGCGCGGCGAGATCCGGCACGAAGGCGGCATCACCACCGAGCCGGGTCTGTACGCGCTCGGATTGTTCTACATGCGGCGGCGCAACTCGAGCTTTCTCGACGGCGTCGGCGCCGACGCCGCCGACCTGGCGGATCACATCGTCCAGCGGCTGGCGCACAAACGCCTGGCCGTTGCGTAACCCGAAGGAGAGACGAATGAACCCGATGACCGGACACAACCCCATTCAACCCCGGTACGACGCCATCGTCGTCGGTGCCCGCGTGGCCGGCGCGTCCACGGCGATGCTGGTGGCCCGTTCCGGCCTGCGCGTTCTCGTGCTCGAGCAAAGCACCCGCGGCAGTGACACCACGTCCACCCACGCCCTGATGCGCGCGGGTGTGCTTCAGCTCCGCCGCTGGGGTCTGCTCGACCGCGTCGTAGCCGCGGGAACGCCGGCCATCCGGCTGACCACCTTCCACTACGGCGGCGAAGCCATCGAGATCCCGATTCAGCCGCGCGACGGCGTCGACGCCCTGTACGCACCGCGCCGCACGGTGCTGGACGCGATCCTGGCCGACGCCGCGGTGGAGAGCGGCGCACACGTGATCCACGGGGCGAGGGTCGAACGCCTGCTGCGCGATCCCGGCGGACGCGTGTGCGGCGTCGCGTTTCGCGGCGAGGACGGCGGGGTCCGGCATGTCGCGGCGGACATCGTGATCGGCGCGGATGGCGTGCGTTCCACCGTGGCGCGCGCGGTCGGCGCCGCGACGCTGCACACCGCCGACCGCCCCGGCGCGTACATCTACGGCTACTGCCGGCTGGGCGTCAACGGTACCCACTGGCACTTCGCCGACCGCGTTGCGGCGGGCGTGATCCCCACCAACGACGGCACCACCTGCGTGTTCGTCGGGCTGCCGCCCGAGCGCTACCAGGCAAGGCGCTTCACCGGCTTCGACGCGCTCTTCCGGACCGTGGTGGCTGAAAACGACCCCGGCCTCGGGCGCGCCATCGGGCGCGCGGAGCGCGTGGGCAAGCTGCACCCGTTCGCCGGCATGCCGGGTTTCATCCGGCAGTCGTGGGGACCGGGCTGGGCGCTGGTGGGTGACGCCGGCTGCTTTAAGGATCCGCTGACGGCACACGGCATGACGGACGCCCTGCGCGACGCCGAGTTGCTCGCGAACGCCGTGACGGCGGGCACGGACGGCGCACTGGCCGCATACCAGGGTGAACGCGACGGGTTTGCCGTTGAGTTCCTGCGGCTCTCGGACGAAATCGCATCCTTCAACTGGGATATCGAACGCGTGAAGGGCCTTCACCACCGCCTGAGCAAACTAATGACGCGCGAGTACGAGTGGGTCAACGCGTTTGGAGCGGGAACACCATTCCGTGCTGGCAGTGCACGGAGCGACGGGCGGGGTGAACCGGGAGAGCTCAACAATTCGCATGTGCTTGTGTGATTTGATTTCCGCGAAGAAAGACGATGCATGCGCATTACGTCCTTGAAATAAATCGGACCTTTGTGTCAGAATATACAGCATCAATCAACTCTGCCATCCCTGTAACGTCGGCATCGAACAATCGAACCGGCACACCTGGATGGAAGCAGTGCACTGACCTCCGGACCGCCCGTCGACAGGACGGGTCCGATCAAGAGCACACGCATCGCGACATTCGGCGGTTGTCCCGAATTCGCGGTACGCCTCTTCTCCAGACTCATGACTCCCCGGCACGCCCCAAGACTGTTGCTGTATCCCGTCCGCATTAACCAACATTACACAGGGAATAGCTTCACAATGGAGCGTTGGTATCGCGCGGAGCCGTCTGCTGGTTACGGCCGGTCCGGCGGGTGTTTCGTGCAGCGCTGATAGTGCCGGACCCATCAACTTGTGGAGGACGCCCCCCATGAGAACAAGATCAGCAGTCGCCATCCTCGCGACCGTGCTTGGCGTGGTATCGCTTTCCGCGGTGTCTACCTTTGCACAGTATCCGGGGAAGAATCAGCTACCCATCGCTCCCACCGCGATTCCTAAATTCGTCGATCCCCTGCCGCACTTTGCCGGCGCGCGCGTGGACGCCACTCAACCCGGAACACCGCTGACGGTGGAACTCATGTCCCTCGATCAGCAGGCCCTCTCCACCGGAACCGTGCTCGGCAACGGCACCGTGGTTGGAAACGGCGCGGGGCTCACCCACGTGTGGGGTTACCGGGTCTCGAACGGAGCGGTGACACGCGGTCCGTTGTGGCCGTCGTTCACCATCGAGGCGAAGCGCGGCGTGCCCCTGGACGTGCTCTACCTCAACTCCCTGAACGAGAGCTACGACGCCGTCAACATCGCCGTCGACCAGACACTGCACTGGGCCATGGGCACGCACAGCATGGACCTGTACACCGGTGACGTACCGGCGACGGTGCATCTCCACGGCGGCGAAGTGCCGGCGTGGTCCGACGGCGGACCGGATTCCTGGTTCACGCCCAGCGGCCTCGCGGGCGGTCATGCGGCCCAGACCAACGTCTACCACTATCCCAACACGCAGGAAGCGGCCACGCTCTGGTACCACGACCATGCACTCGGCGCCACGCGTCTGAACGTGTACGCCGGTACGGCGGGCTTCTACTTCCTGCGCGACAACGCGGAAGACGCCCTCCACCTGCCGGGCTGGTCCGGCGACGGCAAGGTTCAGGAGTTCAACGCGGCCACCGGCACGTTCGGTGCGGCGTATCTCCCGGAAATTGAAATCGCCATCCAGGATCGCATGTTCGACACCAACGGACAGCTATACTGGCCGGCGGGCGGTCCGTTCGGCATGATGCCGCCCAACCCGACCGTCCACCCGTACTGGACGCCGGAGTTCATCGGCGACATCATCACCGTCAACGGCAAGACCTGGCCGTATCTGAGCGTCGCGCCGCGCAAGTACCGCTTCCGGCTGCTCAACGGGTCCAACGCCCGCTTCTACGAACTGTGGTTGCAGGACCTCGCGTCCGGCACCATGGGCCCCACCATCTACCAGGTGGGCACCGACGGCGGTCTGCTGGACACGCCCGTCGCCATCGCCGGAAAACTGCTCATCGCCCCCGGTGAGCGCGCCGACCTCGTGATCGACTTCTCGCAGGTCACGAGCCCGAGCGGCGTGTGGACGCTCAAGAACTCGGGCAACGCCCCCTACCCCAAGGGCACCCCGCCCAAGGGCTCCACGCTCGGTCAGATCATGCAGTTCCGCGTGGACGGCGGGCTGGCCGGCGCAGACAACAGCGTGATCACGGGCAGGACCACGCCCATGGTCAAGCTGGCCAACTTCCTGAGCGGCACGCCCGCGGTGCCGGTGAACAAGCAGCGCCAGCTCACCCTCAACGAGGTCATGGGCCCGGGCGGCCCGCTCGAGGTGCTGGTGAACAACACCAAGTGGGCGGGTCACTCAACGCGTCCATACAACGACTTCACGATGGATCCGTCGGGTACCTCCAACACCATGTACTCCGAGATCACGCAGGAAGGACAGACCGAGGTCTGGCAGATCATCAACATGACCGCGGATGCACACCCCATTCACCTGCACCTCGTACAGTTCCAGCTGTTGAGCCGCCAGAAGTTCAACACCAACCGGTATGCCAAGGTGTACAACAGTGCCTTCGTCGCCGCCGGCTTCCCGCTGGGCTTCGAGGGCGGCTGGGGTCCGCCGCTCAACTACGGTACCGGCAACGACCCCGCGGGCACCAACTGGACCCCGTTCCTCGGCGGGAACCCGGACGTCACGCCCCATCTGCAGGGCATGCCGAAGCCGACCCTGCCCAACGAAATGGGCTGGAAGGACACGTTCATCATGTACCCGGGCGAGGTCACCACGGTGATCGCGCGCTGGGCCCCGACCGATGCCCCGGCGGCAGCTCCGGCCAACTCGCTGTGGTTCGACTTCAATCCCAACGGTGGCCACGGCTACGTGTGGCACTGCCACATCATCGACCACGAGGACAACGAGATGATGCGGCCGTACCTCGTCACCGCCAACACCAACGCTCCGGGCGGCCGGAACACGAGCCCGTTCTATCTGGGCTACTACAACACGCATCCTGCGGCAGCGGCACTCGCGTCGTTCTCGCCGGGCAGCATGGATGACGGTGGCGCGGCGCCGCGTACGAGTGGTCTTCCCACCGCGTACAGCCTGGGGCAGAACACGCCCAACCCGTTCAACCCCACGACGCAGATCCGCTTTGCGCTGCCGGCCGAGAGCCGCGTATCGCTGGTGGTCTACAACGTCGCGGGTCAGAAGGTTGCAACGCTGATCGACGACACCGCTCCGGCCGGCTACCACACGGTGGAGCTGGATGCGGCCAATCTGGCCAGCGGCGTGTACTTCTACCGGCTGGATGCGGGGAACTTCTCGCAGACCCGGAAGATGGTGCTGCTGAAGTAGGGTTTCACGCGCCCATTGCGTGCGCCCCCAAAAGAAAGAGAGGAGCCGAAAGGCTCCTCTCTTCTTTTTTGTCTGTATGCCCCGGGGGACGAACACCCCCGGCGGGAAGCAGGCTTATTTCACGCCCTCGAGCACGTAGATGTCGCCGGTGTCGGTGTCGCGTGTGTAGATGACCTGCTTCGAGTCCGGCGACCAGCCGCCGTTGTGCACGTGCCATTCGCCGCGGCCGTCGGTGAGGGCGTGCGGTGGCCCGGCCGGGCGCGGCAGTCCGCCAGCACCGGTGGGCGGCGAGAGTGGCAGCAGGACCAGGTTCATGTTGGAGTGGGATTGGGCGGTGCAGTAGTCCACGCCGCTGCCATCCGGTGCCACCCGGAACTCGGTGAACGGCGCACTGAGGAGCAGCGATGACTCTCCGGTCTCGAGATTACCCACTCGCATCTCGGAACCCGGCCCCTCCGGGGAATAGACCACGTGGTTCGCGTCGCGGTACCAGTCGAACGCCTTGACGTGGTCCAGCACCTTGCGGCTGGTCCCGTCCTTTGGATCCACCAGAAACAGCGCGTTGCCGCTCTCGGCGTTCGAGATGATACCGATGGACGAGCCATCCGGTGCCCAGAGAGGTCCGTTGCCGGTGATGCGGTTGTTCCCCGGCATGCGCAGTGCGCCGCCGTCCGCCGCAACCACCCACAGCCGGTAGTCGCCATCCTGGTCGGAGGCAAACGCGATCTCGCGGCCATCCGGCGACCAGCAGGAGTTAAAGTCGCCGGCCGGGCGGTTGGTGAGCTGTCGCTCGGAGCCGGTCTGGCGGTCGATGACCCATATCTCGGCATTGCCGGTACGCGAGGACGAGTAGGCCACCCGCGTTCCGTCGGGCGATATCACGGGCCCGAAGTTGTCCTGGGTGTGGAACGTCAGGCGCTCCTGTTTTTCGCCATTGAGGTCCTGGAGATATAGATCCGTCTGGTGGCTCGACTTGTCGTAGAGAATGCGGCCATCGCGTGCCACCACCGGCTGGGTGTTGTTCTCCAGCACCAGCACCTGCCGCTTGCGGCCGGAGCGTACGATAGCTGGCGACATAGTCAAACGTGCTGGGCTTCGGCGTGGTCAACTGCGTCTCCTTGCGCGTGTCCAGTTCGAGCACCCAGACGCTCATGACCCCGGATTCGTCCTCGCGCGCGAAGAGCAGCCGGCGCGCGTCGGGCGACCACGGGTTCGTCCCCATGGTTCCGTACAGGCTCGTCGAGAACGTCGTTCCCCCGGTGTCCACCAGCTTCTGCACCTGGCCGCCGAGCGGCGGCACCAGGTAGACGCCGGTCTTGCCGCCGCGGTTGGAGGCAAAGGCCACCCAGCGGTTGTCCGGCGACCAGCGCGGGATGATGTCGTCGGCATCGCTCTTGACGAGCGTAATGGGATCGCCCCCCGCCGCCGCCACCACGAAGATGTCGGTGGGTCCCGACTGCGAGTGGCTGTACGCAAAGAAACCGCCGTCGGGCGACCAGCTGCCCGCCACCTCGACACCCACCGACCCGGTCATGGGCCGGGTGGTGACATTGAGCGCGAGATCGGGTGCGGGTTTGCGCACAAACAGGAAGTACGACGCCACCAACGCGACCACCGCAACGCCCGCCGCCACCGGAGCCCACGGCTTGCGGCGCCCGGGCGGATCAAGGTTCAGCGAACTGCGCGACATCGATGCGCTGACGGACTGTTCGATGTCACCCGATTCCACTTCCTTCTGGAGTCCCTCCAGCTCGTTGCACACGTCGCGCGCGGTCTGGAAGCGCTTCTCCGGGTTCTTCTCCAGGCAGCGGTTGATCACGCGCCCGAGGTGGCGCGGCAGGTTCTCGCGCAGCTCGGTCACCGAGGCCGGCTTCTCCTTGAGGATGGAGGACACGGTGGAGATTGGCGTGTCGCCCTTGAAGGGGCGCATGCCGGTGGCCATCTCGTAGAGCACCACGCCCAGCGAGAAGATGTCGGAACGGTGGTCGAGCGCCTTGGCCTCGGCCTGCTCGGGCGACATGTAGTTGACGGTGCCGATGATCTTCCCCTCCGCGGTGACGTCGCCGGCGCCCACGGTGGTCTCGCCGCTCGCGCCGGGCGCGGCCATCAGCTTCGCCAGCCCGAAGTCGAGCACGCGCAGGCGACCCTCCTGGTCCATCATGATGTTGGACGGCTTGAGGTCGCGGTGGGTGATGCCCTTGGCGTGCGCGGCGCGCAGCGCGTCGGAGAGCGGAATGGCGATCTCGAAGAACCTGTCCAGCGTCATGCCGCCGGGCTGGATCAGCTCAGCCAGCGTTTTGCCCTCCACCAGTTCCATGACGATGCAACTGCGGCCGTCGACGGCCTCCACCGCGTGAATGGTGACGATGTTGGGGTGCTGCAGCGCGGCCACGGATCTGGCCTCACGTTCGAAACGCGCGATGCGCTCGGGGTCGGAGGCCATGTCCTCGGGGAGGAACTTGATGGCGACGTCGCGTTCCAGCTTCGTGTCGCGGGCTCGGTAGACCTCGCCCATGCCCCCCTTGCCGATCTTCGCCGTAATCTGATAGTGGCCGAACGTCTTACCGAGCATGAGCGAAACCCCGGACCTTTCGGTACGCATGGTAAACATTTGCATGGCGGCGGATTGGCGCCCGTGCGGGCGCAGGGGGGGCCATGATACAGGCAGACAGGCGCCAGCTCAATGCCGGATGCGGGCGGCTACTTGAGGAGGTTCAGCTTGATGGTGGCGGATTCGGAGGGCGTCGTCGCCCTGAGGATGTAGATGCCGCTCGCCACCGGCGTGCCTGCGCCGTTGCGGCCGTCCCAGGTCATCACACGCGTGGCGGCGTGGAGGGGCGCATTCCACAACAGACGCACCCGGCGCCCGGTAACGTCGTAGACGGCCACGCGGACCGGCACCGCGGGGTCGGCATCGACGCGCAACGAGGTGGCGGGGTTGAACGGATTGGGGTGGGCGCGCAACTGGAGGCCTCCCGCAACCGGCGGGGTGCCACCCACGGCGGTGGCGCCGCCGCGAATCACGTCCTCCCCGTCCTCGACGAAGCCCAGTTCCTGGTCGCGATACATGAGCCGCGTGATGCCACGGTTGCGAATCCGGAAGTCGGCGTCGTAGCGATCGATGTAGAGCGTGGGCCCGGACAGCTCGCAGGTCATGGTTCCGTTGTTCACGGTCACGTGAGTCGTCCCGGAGACGGACAGGTGGCTCCCGCCCGCCACCAGGTAGCCGAGCAGTCCGCCGTATTCCTCGCGCACGAAGGTCAGCAGCGCGTCGGTCTCGATGTGCCCGTGGGTTGCGGCCACGCCCGTGTTGTTGCGCACGACGTGATCCACCACCCCGTTGCGCCAGTCCAGAACCAGGGCGTATCCCCACGGATAGTCGTAACGGACCGTCTGCGGACCCAGTTCGCCGATATAATGGGGCAGCAGCAGGAACGCGAACGACGGCTCCACCGCATCGCACGCCACCTTGATCAGGGTGGCATCCGGTTCGTCGGTGAGGTTGTCGAACGGTTCGGTGGCAACCGACACCGACTCGAAGGCGGGGTTGAGCAGGTGAAGATCCATGGCGCCGGTCGTCCCGGTGATGGTCATGGGATTCACCGTCACATCGACGGCATTGGTAGCAAGCGTGTGTAGACGCCACTCGTAGTTGTGCACCGCGCCATCCTTGCGGATGTCGTCCATGACCACGAAGTAGGGCGACGCGGAGGGTCCGTGCACGGTGAGCACGCGCCGATAGGCGAAGTCCACCGGGTTCGCCCCCTGGTATCCCCACGACCAGTCGGTTCCGTCGTAGGGACGATTGGGGGCGTTGAATTCGCTGTACGTGGTGTACGCCTTGGTGGCGTCGCCCACCACGTAATCCGCGATGCCACCCAGCAGGTACTCGGCCATGCGGCCGTCGGTACCCACCGACCCGCCGGCGTTGTGCTGACCCTTGCCATCGATGAACACCATGTTGTGCGCTTCGCTATGTTTGCTCTTCGCGCCCGCGCCGTGATCGATGACGAAGCGCTCGCCGTAGCCATAGAGCGCAAACTGGTTCTGATCCTCCTGCGCATGCCCGCCCTGAAACTTCCCGGAGTAAAAATTGAACATCACGTCGTCGGAACTGGCTCCCTGCTGCCAGCCGGTGCGGTAGTGGTACAGGCCGCGCCCCACCCAGATCCGGTGATTGGGCAGAATGTCCCCCGGCGCAATCGGCGTCACCGTCCGGTGCCACAACACGGTGGCCGACTTGTCCGCCTCCCGGCCCAGGTCCACCCCGTAGATCCCGGCGGCGTGCTCCCATATCCATGCGGACAACCCGCTGCCCCACTGATTGATGGCCCAGTCGAAGTACATCGTGCTGCGCGCGAAGGGGATGCCGGTGACCACGGTATCGTTGAGGTTGTGCGAGCGCGCGCCACCCTCCGGTAGCAGTTCGTAGGCGAGCCACTGCTCAACCGCGCGCAGGCGCGGATGGTGCGAGTAATCCAGCCCATCGAAGCGCTTGCGCGCATCGAAATAGACGATGAGATTCTTCAGCGCCCACAGCCCGTACAGATCGCCCTCGTTGTACGACCCGCCCTCGTCGAAGATGTGCAGCAGCAGACCATCCACGATGCGGTCCGCCATCGCCATGGCGTCGTTGACCACGTAGTCTTCGGTTTCGCCCTGCAGCGCGATCGCCGCCAGCCCCAGCGCGGCGCCAAACATGGCGCTGTGGTTCGCCAGATACGGCTGCCGCTCGAACTGCTTGTAGCCGGGGTTCCATATCATCTTCTGGATGTAGCGCACCATCTCGTCGCGCACGAGTCCCCGTTCCGCCTCCGTCGCCGTTTCGAAGTACTTGTCGTAGCCAAGCGCCAGCGTGCGCAGGCGCATGCCGGAGTATGCCTCGTCGAAGTCGGGTTCCCAGTTGTTCGCCACGTACAGCGTGATGGCCTTGCCCAGGTCGCGGGCGAACGTGTCCGGTGGCGACTCGATCCGGTGCACCAGTGCGAGTTGCATGATGATGCCGTCGGCGTAGTACATGCCGAGGATCTCGCCGACGGTCTCGGACGGGTACACGTTCTGGACGAGATTGCGGATGAAGGCGTAGGCCTCGTCGTCGCGCCCGCCGTCGGTGACCTTGGCGCGCAGGGCGGGGACATCGTCACTCGAGAAGAGCAGCCGCGGGTGGTGGGTGGCGTAGAGCTGGTCGGTAATGGTGGGCTGGGCGAGCGCGGGCATCGCGGTCGGCACCACCACAACGGCAAGCAAGATGAAGATGCGCAGGTTGCGAATCAAGCCTTCGGACCACGGGTGCGGGTTCACTGCGGTGGGTGGCGCTAAACCGTTTGATGATACCAGCAAAGCGCGAATGTCTCAATCCCGCAGGTTGTGGCCGGGAAATTGTCCCCGTGCGCCCGCAACCCCGGGGAATCGCACGTAATAGCACTCATGGGTTGGACTTACGGCCGGAAGCCGGCGCAACCCCACAGGGGGCCTGCGCTTACCCGGGTCCAGGGACATTTTCCCGGCCACAACCTATGATGCACGTGCATCATATGCATCGTGGGGCCAAACGAGCTAACATACTGGCAGTCAAATGATTGCGTTCGGACCCATACCCTCGCGACGGCTCGGGCAGAGCCTGGGCGTCAATCACCTGGCCTGGAAGGCGTGCAGCTACTCGTGCACCTACTGCCAGGTGGGAACGTCGCATCTGCGCGCCGCCCGCCGCCGCTTCCTCGCCCCCACCCAGGTGGTCGACGCGGTCGTGCGCCGGGTGGACGCCTGTATCGCCGCCGGGGAGCGCATCGACTACATCTCGTTTGTGCCCGACGGCGAGCCCACTCTGGATGCCAACCTGGGGACCTGCATCCGCGCGCTCCTGCCGCTGGGAATCCCCATCGCCGTCATCACCAACGGGTCGCTCCTGTGGATGCCGGAGGTGCGCGAGGACCTCGCCGCGGCCTGTATCGTGTCGGTCAAGATGGACACGACGCGCGCGGACACCTGGCACCGCCTCAACCGCGCCCACGGCGCGCTCGACCTGGATCGTGTGCTGGAGGGCTGCCGCTTGTTCGCCCGCGAGTTCGAGGGTGAGTTGGTGAGCGACACCATGCTGGTGGACGGGGTCAACGACGACGAGCCAAACGTCACCGGCGTGGCCAACTTCCTGGCCGAGATTGCGCCGTCGCGGTCCTTCGTCGGTGTTCCCACGCGACCGCCAGCGAGCACGGGGGTTTCCCCCGCGAGCGACGCGGCACTGGAGCGCGCGGGTGTCATCATGAAAGAGCGGTTGAAGAACGTGGTGGTTCTACCCACGAAGGAGATGGGAAGGTTCATCCGCGCGGGCGATCCGGTGGAGGACCTGCTGGGAATTCTGGCGGTGCATCCAATGCGCGAGGCGGCGGCGCGCGCCTACCTGGCGGATGCCGGCACCGACCCGGCACTCATCGACCAGCTCCTGCTCGACGGGCGCGTGGGCCGCAGGCAGTACCAGGGCGAAGTCTTCTTCGTGCGCGGCGACGGAAAATCGACGGCTCCGGCACCGTGACGGCCTAGCGGTATAGCGCCTTCACGCGCCCCCACGTGCTCTGCGCGGTGGCAGGTTGCCCGTCGCACGCCAGCGATGTCATGCCCACGCCGGGGATTTCCGCGAAATCGGGCCAGCGCACCGCAACCGGGTCGACGTTGCCGCCGTTGCCCGCGTTGTTGTACGCATATCCGCGCACACGCAACGCCCGCGGCCCGTATCGCCGACCCCGGTGGACCCGCACGAGCACAGCTCGGCCACGTCGTCGTCGGTCAACGCGCGCGAGTAGATGCGCACGTCGTCTATCTTGCCGTTGAAGATCTCGAGAATGCCGGGAATATCGCCGCCGATGGTGAGGTCCTGCGGCCCCGGGGTGATGGTGAGGGGCGCGGCGAGCGAATCCACCCGCACGCCATCCAGGTACAGCCGCACGTGGTCACCGTCGAACACCGACGCCACGTGGTGCCACTCGTCCGCCGCCGGATATTCGTCGCCGTAGAAGTTGAACCAGTCGTTGTAGCTGGAACCGAAGGTGCCATCCGGTGTGGCGATCAATCGGTACATGAACGCGTTCGGCGCGCTGGCGCTCTTCATAGTCACCGGACCGAAGGCCTGCCCCACCAGGCTGGGGCCGTAGGGCATCACCCACGCCGCCTGCGTCACCGCGGTGTCCGGCGAGGAGAGGCTCGTCGAGTTCGCAACGAAAATGTACGAGTTGGTGCCGTTGAACTCGTAGGCGCCATCCGGGGTCCCGAAGCGGTCGATGGTTGGCACCACGCCACCCACCGGCGACCCGTGGTTGCCAACGCCGCTCGCGTCCAGCATGTCGAGGTTGAACGGGTACCACGCCACCAGACCCGTGGTAACGCCGGCGCGAACGGACGATGGGTTGAACAAGAGGAGTACGAACAGAATGGATGCGTAGCGCATGGCTGGTTCTCCCTTCCCGCGCGGGCGGACGGCCAAAAAAGGGGGTTCGGTCCAGCGGATTCAAGCCACCGGGATCAGTGGCATTGAAACACAGGCCACGGTTGGTTGCCGGCAGCAAGTATGGTACGCTTGACGTCTGACCCGATGCCCCGTACCCAAAAAGAAAGATGCCGAGCATGACCCCGTTTGAGAAACAGGTTGCCGCCGCACGCGCGTGGTTCGACAGCCCGCGCTTCCAGGGAATCGTCCGCCTGTACTCGCCGCGCGAGGTGGCCGAACAGCAGGGGACGATCGACAACGACTACAGCGTCGCCCGTGTGGCGGCCGAACAGTTCTACACACGGCTGCGCGAGCTCTCCGCGCAGAAGAAGTCCATTACCACCTTCGGCCCCTACTCCCCCGGCCAGGCCGTCACCATGAAGCGGCTGGGCATCGAGGGCATCTACCTGGGCGGCTGGGCCACCTCCGCCAAGGGTTCCCTCGCCGAGGATCCCGGCGCGGATCTCGCCAGCTATCCGCTGAGCCAGGTGCCGGACGAAGCGGCCCCCATCGTGCGCGCGCTGCTCACCGCGGACAAGAACCAGCATTTCCTGCGCGCGCGCATGAGCGAGGCGCAGCGCGCCGCAACCCCGCAGCACGACTTCCGCCCCTTCATCATCGCCGACGCCGACACCGGCCACGGCGGGGATGCGCACGTGCGCAATCTCATCCGCCGCTTCGTCGAGGTGGGTGTCACCGGCTACCACATCGAAGACCAGAAGGCCGGTGTCAAGAAGTGCGGCCACCAGGGCGGCAAGGTGCTGGTGAGCCAGGACGAGCAGAACAAGCGGCTCAACGCGGCCCGCTTCCAGCTGGATATCATGCGCGTGGCGGGCATCATCGTGGCGCGCACCGACGCCGAGTCGGCCACCTTCATCGAGAGTTCGGCCGACGAACGCGATCAGCCCTTCATCCTGGGCGCCACCAGCGTCGAACTTCCCCGCTACAAGGTGGGCTACCTGGCCATTTTGCGCATGCTCCACGAGCTGGGCGTGAAGGCGGTGCTGGGTCATCTGCTCTACTCGATTTCGGACCACGAGTACGCCGGCGCATCCGCGTGGCTGGAGCGCAACGGCATCACGGAGTTGATCACGGCGGGTGCGGCAACGGCTGGCGAGGACACCAGCATCGACCGCCTGCTCGACCCCATCGTCACCCGCTACCTCGAGGTGTGGCAGGCCGAGGCGGGGCTCAAGACCTACGCGCGCGCGGTGGCCGACGTGATGGAGTTCCGCATGGGTGAAGGGGAGAAGTACGACATGACGGTGGAGGCGTGGCTCGCCTTCGCGGGGCATGCCTCGTTCTACGATGCCGCCGACCGCGCCGAGGCCATGGGCATCCGCATCGTGTGGGACTACGAGTACCCGCGCACCCCCGACGGCTACTACCAGTTGAACTCGGGCATCGACTACGCCATCGCCAAGTCTCTGGCCGCGGCACCCTTTGCGGACATCCTGTGGATGGAGACCAAGACCGCCAACCTGGACGACGCGCGCAAGTACGCGGCGGCCATCCACGCCGAGTACCCTGGCAAGATGCTGGCCTACAACCTCTCCCCCTCGTTCAACTGGGACACCACCGGCATGAGCGACGATGAGATGAAACGCTTCCCCGAAGAACTGGGCAAGCTGGGGTTCGTGTTCAACTTCATCACCTACGGCGGCCACCAGATCGACGGCCTCGCCGCGGAGGATTTCGCCACCGCCCTGCAGCAGGACGGCATGCTGGCGCTCGCACGGCTGCAGCGCCGCTTCCGGCTGCTCGAGTCGCCCTACCGCACGCCGCAGACGCTGGTGGGCGGGCCGCGCCTGGACGGCGCGCTCATGGCGTCATCGGGCCGCTCCGCCACCACCAAGGCGATGGGCCGGGGCTCCACCCAGTTCCAGCACCTGGTGCAGACCGAGGTGCCGCGCAAGCTGCTCGACGAGTGGCTGGAGATGTGGCGGGCGCACTACCGGTTGCCGGGACCGCTGCACGTGGAGCTGCGGCCGCACACCGCCGGCTCGGAACTTCTGGAACTGAAGGTGGTCAAGGACGGCGGCGAAACGACGGCCAACATCATCTTTGCCAACATCCACGACCGCCGCAACCACAGCTTCCTCTCGGTGCGTAACCAGAACACCTTCGACGAGGCGCTGCGCAAGAAGCGCCTGATGACGCTCATCCACCTGTTCCTCATCCACCGCTACAAGGCGACGTCGGTGCACTACGTGAGCCCCACCGACGACGTGCACTACCAGACCGGGCGCATGAAGCACCACGGCATCTTCTCCGAGATCCACATGGAAATCGGACAGATGATCGTCGCGTCGGTCAACGCGGACCGCATCACGGAACTGCTGGAACCGGACCGGGTGGCGCTGCAGAAGCTCATCGACAAGACGGGCCCGCCGACGGTGTGATCCGGCCGGACACCCTCCCAGAAAGAGAGGGCACGGCCGCGGCCGTGCCCTCCTGAAGAGAAATCAACTGTCTCTGTTACTTGCCGGACTGGTCGTGCGGTACGGTCACCGTCACGGTGTGCTCGTCTCCGTTGCCGGAAGAGTCCTCACAGCGCACCCGAACGGAGTAGATTCGCCCGTCCCCGCCACCGGAGCGCTCGGCGCGCAACTTGAGCGTGGTGTCGCCGGTGATCATCCAGTCGGGTTCGGTGTTTCCATCACCGGTGCCGTTGCCGGCCTCGTTGGAGGTGACTTCCAAAATGGTGCACGACAGCGACTCGTCGCAGTTGTCGACGGCATCCACGAAGACGCGAACCTCTACCCACTTGTGATTCGGCGGCCACAGCATGTCCGGGCTGGCCGTTACGCTGCGGACAACCGGCGGGTCCGTGTCCGTCGCCACGGTAACCGTGAAGGTGCAGGTGGAGGTGTTGCCCGAGAAGTCCACCGCGGTGCAGACCACCTCGGTGTCTCCCACCGGGAAGATACTTCCCGAGGCAGGCTCGCACGAGACGACCGGAGCCGGGTCGCAATCGTCGGCGGCGGTGACGTCGAACTCCACCACGACGCCCTCTTCGCCCGCGCACCCGATGCTGGTGTCGGCCACGCAGGCAATGACCGGCGCGGTGTCATCGGCGGTAAAGGCCGGCAGGTCGGGCAGGAAGGCCACGCCCCGTGCCGCATTCAGCGAGTCCTGCCACGCCACCAGCAGCGACGAGAGGCCCGCCAGGTAGTCGTTCGACGATCCGGCGGGATCGTAGTCGGCGACGGAGTCCAGCAGCGACGCGGCGAGCGCGTCGTTGATGGCGGGCTGCCACTGCTGCAGAACGGGCACCAGTTCGCCGAGGTAGCCATCGACGGTGGATTCCTCCATCCACGCCGGTGGATCATCGAGCAGATCGGTGTTGCCCAGCCAGGCTTCGATGGAATCCTGCCAGGCGGGCAGAACCGGTGAAAGGTGCGATAGATAGCCCACGCCGCCGCAGTCAATCTGCAGCGACGTCGACGCGACGCGCGAGGATTGCGGGCCGGCGGGTGAACCGCCGTTGTCCCCGCAACCGACCATCATTGCCGCGACCGCAAGGGCGGCAATGGCAACGCGAATGGATAGTCTGATCATGTGGTGTCCCCCTCGATTGGGATGCCAAGTCTGTACGATGCGGCCGGAACACGAGAGGCCGCCCCTGGATTTCACCGCGGAAACAGGCGACCGTACGCAACAAATGAGGGCTTCAGTATAGCACGTCGACACCCGGCGGGAAACGTCCGGCTACGCGCGGCGGTAGACGTCGGTGGCGAGGTACTTCAAGCCGGAATCGCACATCAGCGTGACCACGGTGGCGCCGGGCCCGAGCCGCTCAGCAATGCGAATGGCAGCAACGACGTTTGCCCCCGACGATGTCCCCGCAAACAGCGCCTCCTCGCGCGCCAGGCGCCGCGCCATCTCCTTTGCGTCGCCGGTCCTGACGGGCACGATCTCGTCGATCATCGCGGGATCCCACAGCGGCGGCGTGTAACCGATTCCCACCCCTTCGATCTTGTGTGGCCCGGGTTGGTTGCCGAGCAGCACCGACGACTCCCCCGGCTCCACCGCGACGATCCTGACACCTGGTTTGTTGCGTTTGAGCACCGTGGCCACGCCGCGCGACGAGGCACCCGTCCCCACGCAATGCACGAACGCGTCGACAGCACCGTTGGTCTGGTTCCAGATCTCCTCGGCCAGGGTGAAGTAGCCCGCGATGCTGTCGTGGTTGTTGAGTTGATCGGTCCAGTACGTGTTCGGCGCCTGGCTGAGCACGCGTGCGGTCTCGATCATGTCGAGGATGAGTTTTTTGGTGGTGAGACCGCCCTCGCTGGGAACAAGCGTGAGTTCCGCGCCCAGCGCGGCCATCTGGTCGCGCTTGTCGCGGCTGAAGGCATCCGAGGTGACGATGTGGATGCGATAGCCCTTCGCCGCGCATACCAGTGCCAGCGATGCGCCGGTGCTGCCACCGGTGTACTCCACCACCGTGCCCCCGGGTTTCAGACGGCCATCGGCCTCCGCGCGTTCGATCACGGCGCGCGCCATGCGGTCTTTCATGCTTCCGGTGGGGTTCTCCCACTCGAGCTTCACAAGGACATCCGCGCAACCGGGCGGCACGACCTTGCGAAGCCGTACCAGCGACGTGTTTCCAATGGCATCGAGAACGTTCATGGAACACTCCCTCCCGGGCGGACCAGCCGGCCGGCCGCCGCAGTCTAGCGCGAATGGACGCGCCCTGTCACCGTCTGGCGCCGCGCGCGGCTCGCGGGGTGACCGGCGGTGGTAATTTGTGGTACGGTACCCGAAGGGCAAACTCGCCCGGCCGCACCATCGGCGCCGCACGTTGACGGCCCTTTTCAATTATTGACGCTGCCGGTCGACCCCGGCTCGACAGGAGATAGACATGCGCTCTCGTGTTGCACTGACCCTGCCCGTGTTGCTGCTTCTTATGGTCGCTTCGGTTCTCCCTGCGCACGCAGAAGAAGAGCCCAGTTACTTTACGCTCTCCGGCGGGTGGTCGTGGCCCTCGGGTGGCCCCATCCAGGACACGTACGAGCCGGGCTTCATCGCCGCGGCGGCGTTCCGTGTCGGCGTGGCGGAGAGCTACTTGAGCGGCATCGAGTTCGGATACGGCTGGTTCTCCCTCGACAGCGCAGGGCTGGCGAGCAAGAATTCGGGCTCGACGTTTTCCGGCGGTGACATGGGACTTCTCAGCATTACCACCGAAAACGACTATCTCTTCGGCACGCCCGGCAATCCCATGCGCCCGTTCCTGAACCTCGGCCTGGGGTACTACAAGTCGTTCATCGACGACGCCACCGAGACGAACGGTTCCACGACCTCGGACTATGACACCGGCGTCTACAAGGGCAGCTTCTTCGGATTCCATGCGGGCATCGGTGCCATGCTCAACCGGGAGCGCTTCGGGCTGCGCGTCGACGCCAACTACGAGCACCTGTTCGCCGGGGGCCCGGACCTCGAGTACTTCACCGTACGCGCCGGCATCGTGTTCTTCACGTCGGGTGTGGCGGTGGGAGCGGCACCGGCGAAGAGCGCAGACTAGCCAGGAACCGGGTCCAGCACCGGGCCGGTGAAGATGGTCGGGACAAGGCGGTAACGCCCGCTAGCGCCCGCTGTCGATCATTTTGCGCATCTGGTGGCCGATCGGCTGGTCGGGGTACAGCGCGATCATCCGATCCGCCACCGCGCGCGCTTCGGCCAGGCGGCCACCGCGAAACAGGTAGTCCGCCCAGGCGTGCATGTAGTCGAGCCGATCCGGCTCGATTTCCAGGGCGCGGCGCAGAGCCCGTCCCGCGTCGTCCTGCCTCCCCATCTGCTGCAACAGCAATCCCAGGTTGTACTGCACGCGCGCCTCACCCGGATTCAGCCAGGTGGCCCGCTGCAGCAGATCCACCGCCTCGTCGGCGTTGCCTCTCTCCACTTCCAGCAAGCCCAGCGAGTACAGCGCATCCGCGTTGTCCGGGTAGTCGCGCACGGCCTCGCGCAGTAGCGCCGCGGCTTCGTCGTTGCGCCCCTGCTGGCTCAACAGGACAGCGAGGTTCATTTTGGCGGGCAACAGCAGGTCGTCGATGGCGAGGGCCGCGCGGTAATAGCTCTCGGCTTGCGCAGCGTTTCCAAGGGCGTACTCCAGGTTGCCCAGGTTGAAATTGGAACTGGGGAAATCGAGCTCGTACGCCATCGACGCGCGATACTCGGCCAGCGCCTTGTCGAACGCCTCCTGCTGGTAGGGCTTCATGCGATCGCGCGGCACGACGGCCAGCTGCGAGACGGCTGCCATGCGTACCGCCTTCACGGGGTCGGAGAGCAGCGGGAGGAGGTGATCGACGTCCTCCTCCCCGGCGATCGGGAGGTACGCGGCCGCGGTGCGGCGCAACAGCGCCTCCTCGGAACCGGTCGCCAGTCGCAACGCAGCGATTCCGTCCGGGCGCGGCGTTTCGGCCAGCAGTTCGAGCGCCGTGGCGCGCACGATGGGCGCGTAGAGATCGCTGTCGGCGATCCGCACCAGCTCCGGCTGCGCGGATGCCTCGCCCTTGCGCGCGGCCGCAAACGCGGTCCCGAAATGCGGCTTGCGCGCCTCGCCGTACCAGCGGCGATACGCGTCGAGCGACCACTGCAGGGGCTTGTCGTCGTGACAACCCGACTGCGTGCACGCGTTGGGCACGCCGATCTTCGCGGTCAGGTCCGGGCGCGGCACGCGGAAGCTGTGGTCGGCGCGCCAGTCGATGACCATGTAGGCGCGCTCGGGCATGTGACACTTCACGCACTTTGCCCCGTCCGACTCACGGCCCTCGTAGACCTTCTTGTGAAAGTGGTGCTCGCTGGTGTCGTAGACCTCGCCCTGGTGACACTGCAGGCACAGGTCGTTGCCGTCGCGGTGCAGCTTGAGGCTGTGACTGTCGTGACAGTCGAAACAGGACACCTCCCGCGCGTACATCTTGCTCTGCAGGAACGAACCGTAGACGTACACCTCGTCCAGGATCTGTCCGTCGGGATGGTACAGGCCTTCGTCCAGCAGGCTGGGCAGCATCTGGTCGAGCAGTTCGCTGCCGGTGTGATCGTAGTCGCCCAGTTCGGCACGGCGGGAGTGGCATGGCGCGCACAGCTCCACCAGCCGCCGCGGCGCGATGCGGGCGGTGGAAACGGCGAGGCCCATCTTCTCGAGCTCCGGGCGCGCCATCGGCGCGATGCTCGCCCATGCGACGTGGCGCGAACCGGGCCCGTGACACGCTTCGCAGCCCACGTCGATGTCGGACCAGGTGGTGTGGTAGCTGTCGGTGGCGGCGTCGTAGCCCTTCTGCAGGTTGGTCGAGTGGCACTCGGCGCACATCGAGTTCCAGTTCTGGCCGCCGCGCGTCCAGTGCAACCAGTCCGTGGGCGGGATGTCCTGGTCCGGGTACTGGCGGTACCAGCGCCCGCGCACCGTGTCCCAGGTGACGCTGAGCGTCTGCAGGCGCCCGCCGGGAAACGGCACCAGGTACTGCTGCAGCGGGTCATAGCCAAATACGTACTGCACCTCGAACTCCGCCATCGCACCACCCGGCCCCTCCGTGTACACGAAGAACTTTCCGTCGCGCTTGTAGAAACGCGATGTCACGCCGCGGTAGGTGAAGGTGGCGTCGTTGAAATCGCCGAGCACGGTGGAGTCGCTGGCCACGTCCATGGCCCTGTCGTGGTCGGAGCCGCGCCAGCGGTCGTACTCGGCGCGGTGGCAGTCCACGCACGCCGCGGTGCCCACGAACGCCGGCGTGGTCTCGTCGAGTTCGTGTGAACCCTCGGGGGCCGGACGCAGGAGAGCCAGCGGTATGGTGATCACGATCACCGCCAGCGCGACGAGTCCGATGATTTCCCACCGACGCAGCGTCGTGTCGCGCGCGCCGGTGTCGCGGGGCGCGGCGCTCACGGACGCACCACCTGCGCGGCCAGGAACGACGTGCGCCGCACGAGCCGGGCAGTGTCGACCTTGACCACGCCATTCTCGATGCGAACCGGATAGAGATCGAGCGGACGCGGCGCCGGCGGCGCGAGCACCGCGCCGGTGATGTCGAAGGACGACGCGTGGCACGGGCAACGGAAACACGCCTTCCCGGCATCCCAGGGAACCGTGCAACCGAGATGGGTGCAGGTACGGTCCATGGCCAGGAAGCCACCGTCCTTGAGGCGCGCGAGGTAGAAGCGGCCCTCCGGAAATGCCGTCACGGTGTCCGGCTGGAAGCGGTCCACCGGTCCCGCGGTGATCAGCGAGGCCTCGTCATACGCGGGACCCCGCCGCGGACGCAGAAACGACGAACCGATCCACACCAGTTCGCCGGCGAGTGCCGCCGCGAGGCTTCCCCACATCCAGCGCAGAAAGTTACGGCGTGACGTCATCCGCCACCCCCCCACGGAAGGGTGAGCGCCATGCCCGGTCCCCGGAAGAACACGCCGATGATGGCGAGCGTCACAAAGCCCGTCACCAGAAACACCACCAGCGTCTGCACACACTCGTTGCGTCCCAGCCCGAACCGGCGGCGCGTCAGAACAACCACCGCGGCCGAAATCCCCGCGAGCAGCAGTGTGGGGACGACGCCGCGCACAAACCATCCGGTGTTGGCGCCCTGGGTGGAGGCGATGGCGTCATCCAGCAGCACCGCCGCCACGCACAGCACCACCGCCACCAGCGACGCCGCGCCGGCCGCCCGCCGCGCCGCCGGAGAGAGAAACCAGCGCCCGGCGGGCCCGGCGGCGTCGCCAACCCACGGCATGGCCGCGAATCCCGCAAGCGCTGCCAGCGGCAGCACCAGCACCGCAAACACCGGGTGCAGGTGGATGAGCAGTTCCTGGAAACCCATGAAGTACCACGGCGCTTTGGCCGGGTTGGGGCTCATGCCCGCGTTGGCGCGCTCCCCGATGGGAGCACCCACGAGCGCGCCCAGCACGACCACCACGGCGAGCAGCACGAGACCCTGCGCCACTTCGCGAACCAGCAGGTCGGGGAGAAACATCACTTTGGAATCCGCGGCGGCATCGGAGGCATCTGCCGGCGGTTCGACCACGCCGCCCGCCTTGCGCACACGCCAGAAGTGGAACGCCATGAGCACGATGGCCAGCACGGGCAGAACGGTGGTATGGAAGGTGTAGAAATTGAGCAGCGTGGCCGCGCCGATGTCACTCCCGCCGCGGATGATCGCCTGCAGCCCGGCCCCGATGCCCGGAACATAACCGAGCATGCCGGTGGAGATGGTGATGGCCCAGAAGGCGCGCTGATCCCACGGGAGCAGGTAGCCGGTGATCGCCGAGGCGAGCACGCCCAGGAGCAGCGCCACACCGATGATCCAGTTGACGCGCCGCGGGCGATGATAGCCACCCGTCAGGATGACCCGCATCACGTGCAACAGAACGACCGCGACCAGGAGATTGGCGCTCCAGTAGTGCACGCCGCGCACAAGGGAGCCAAAGCGCACGCGGGTCATCATGGTGCGCACGGAGTCGTAGGCCACGTCGGGGACGGGCTGGTAGACCAGCAGCATGAGGATGCCGGTGGATGCGAGCGTGAGCCACAGGAGCAGCGAGGACCCGCCAAGCCCGAAGGTGTGGGCCCAGCGCACCGCGCGGCGCGGAATCCGGATGGGACGCAGGTGAAAGAGAAACGTGCCGCGCGTCAGGCGCGCCCGTTCGCGGTCGGTGGGAGGCAGAATCCCACGATTCACGTCACCGGCGGATGTCTTCATGCGGGCCGATTCTCTCACATGGCCCGCGTACGCGCCAAGCGCCCCTTAACTAAAACGAGCCCGCGCCCACTTCGACCACGTATCCAAACTCGTTGATCTGCATGGCGCCGAAGTTCCGGACCCCAAAGCGGAAGCCCCAGAAGTCCGAACCCAGTCTCCGAACAATCTTCAAGGGCGTGTGCGTCATGTTCACCCTGAACTTGAGACCCGTTTCAAGTTGAAAGTCATCGTGGGTCGACGTGATCCCGTTCGCATCGGTAACTTTTCTCCATTCCACACCAACCGCGAAGTACGGGTCGATCCACCGTGACGCCGACGGGGTGTAGAGGGCGGTCCAGCCGATGTCCTCGAGGTTTTTCCCGGTGAGGTATAGACGATGGACGATGTAACCACCCCCGAGCGGGTCCTCCATGTTCTTCACGATCCAGAACGGAAAGGTAAGGGAAATGCCGGCGTAGCCGTCCATGCGCAGCGCGACACCGAACGACTTGGCAAACGACTCGTCGCCGATCCACTTCCCGAAGTTGTCAAGGCTGTTCACCTCCGACACCTCCGGCCAGTCCGGATACCCCTTGTCCGCGATGAATGGCTTCAGGTGCGCGTCCGCTCGCTCATCAGACGGAAAGGGGCGCAGGTCATAGATCGCATTGTGCGGGGAATACACGCCGTCTTCCTCGCACCGGGCGCGGCGGGGGCTGTCCTCCGGAAGCGGCGGAAAGACGCGCGTGTTCTCGAATCGCACCTTCGCCATCCACGACTGCCAGCTGGCTGCAAAGAGCCCGCCGCTGCGGATGATATCGCGCACCCCCCACGCGTCGTTGATGCGGGTATTCACGTCGTAGCCGGGCGTGTAAAGCCCGTCGCCGTTCTTGTCGGTGCACGACGCGTGCTTTGCCTCCTCCACCAGGATGTGCATCGGCATCACCGTATACTTGTCGGATTCCAGCGTGTTGTCGTACCAGAGCACACCATGCGCCTTCCCCTTGGTCCGCGTGATGGCAATCGCGTAACGCGTACCTGCTTCTGTCCCCCGCGCCACCGCCACCTTCATTTCCACGGACTCCACGTCGTGCTGGTGGGCATTGAGGCCTTCCTCGCGTGGGTAATAGAAGAAGAAGTCGAGGTCCATGCCGGCCAGTGAACTGAGACTGAGAATGGACTTCCCTTTGTCATCCGCGCTGACTTGAATGGCATCGCCGGTTCCGTCCGGGCGTTGCAACACCTCGCGCAACCGGTAATAGACAACCGGACGTCCCGGGGCCTCCTCGAACGGAAACGCCTCCGGAATCAGGATGTCCTTTCCGGTCCGGTCCTCGAGCAGGGGTTCGTCGGGTGAAAACCACAGGATGGGCGCGCAGTAGGAGACGAAGCGCTCGACGGTCATGGTTTCGTCGTCGCCGTACCAGGTCACGTACGACGTGCCGGTGATTTCTTCGGCGCTGTACCCGTCGCGATTTTCCACCTTGACTGCGAACGATGGGGTTGCGCACAGAAGCGCGGCAAGGATTGCGCCCCAAACCGCGGTGGACATGTTACCCGGCGTCATGGTCGACAGTCTGCTGCTGACCACCAC